>Ga0256837_1000188_pt1 | contig 56421 bp, 64 predicted proteins | sample 4562384metaG_FD_185976 | JGI IMG/M metagenome (GOLD analysis project Ga0256837, IMG submission 185976) | Hydrothermal vent microbial communities from Guaymas Basin, Mexico - 4561-384 | ecosystem: Environmental > Aquatic > Marine > Hydrothermal vents | place: Mexico: Guaymas Basin | collected... | reverse complement strand
CTGTTTTTACATTAAAGTTTCTATGTGTTACATCGGGGTCGACTTTCATTTTGCTAAATAAATATTTAATTTTTTCTTGAGGAGTTTTATCACTTATCTCTTTTGGTAAAGAGTAAGATTTGTTTAAGAATTTATCAAGATCATCTGGAGAACTTTTTTCTATATTTGTTTTATATAATTCTTTACCTAATGCTTGTTCTCCTTCGGTATCACTCATTCCCATTGCTTTTAGAATGGATACAGCTGGTATGTTGCTACTACCTATGTCAAAATAAAAAATACCTGTTTCTGGATTTAATTTTAACTTAAATTGTTTATTTTCTTTAGTGTTGAAAATTGTTACAATCTCACCATTCTTTCTTTCCACTAAATAAGCACCAGGCTTTAATCTTTGTTGATTAGGAATAGTAAAAGAATTTCCATCAATAATATAACTTAGCTTCTTAGTAAAAGCTGGTATTTTCATCACTAATACTTTTTTCTTTCTATCAATAACTTTTTTATTTTGATTTTTTATAAGTGTAGCATCAGCGTAAACCTCATTAAAAATACTTCCACCTTTTAATATAGTATTTTTAATTTCATTCATAGAAGCATTATTTTCTTTTACTGTAAAATTTTTTAAATCTAATGTATAAAAATTCCCGCTTAAAGGAAAATGTTTTTCTATAATAGGAATAATTTCTTTTATTGTTTCTTTGTTTTTTTCTTCAGGAGAAGAATCTAATTTCGTAAAACCCATATATCACCCTTTTATTGAACATCCAAAATGCTTGAGGCATCAATTTTTATGTTTTTACCTTCTTGTTTAACAATAACTATTTCATTATTAACAGCAACTATTTTTCCATAATAGTCTCCACTCATTGTAGTTATTATAGCATCATTTTTTTGCTCTTGTTTTTTTATTAGATAGTCTATATAGAAGTCATTTGATAAAGCAGTATTTTTATCTAACATACAAAGTCCTTTTTTTTAGTAATTATACTAAAAAAAGGCTTGTATGTATAATCAATTCTTATGGTTAGCTATAATTATTTTGTTCTGTCCTTGAAGAGTTTCTAATATATTGTGATAAGTTTCTTCCCTTATCATACTCTCAATCACTAATTCGTTATTTTTAAATATTTTAAAATGCATCATACTAGCATCTGTTTCTGAAGGTTGGACTTCAAACTCTGCATTATCTAAATTAACTGCTTTATCTCTACCATCTTCTGTTTTTAATAAAACTAACATTTAAAATCCTTTATTTAATATAATAAAATCATTGCCACTTTGTTTTATTTCATTATACATAGTGCCAACATTTATTTGTTTATTTGTGTCTTTAAAATCTGTTACAAGTTCAGGTTTTGGTAAACCTATGTCTAATAAAATATTTTTTATTTTTCTTGCAACACTCTCATATGTTTTATGTGGAATTTCCATTACATATGGAGTAACAATAACTATACCTACTGATCTTCTAGAAATTATCGAATCTCTTGATAAACCATTGTTTTCGCTTAGAGGTCTAAATTTATATTCAAAAACTTCCCCTTCTGTGTTCTTCATAGAGTAAACAAAATGAGCAGGATGGTAAATTAACCCTGCTTCTTTTGCTTTTACAACATAGTCATTTAATTCATCTTGTGTCATCTTTATGATATACACATAAGATATCCCTCTCATTATTTATCCGTTGTTAGGTTTTAATAACTCAGCAAAATCTTTTTCTAGCTCAACAATACCACCATTATCAATTACATCTTTTATCATTCCTAATGATTGTGATGTTAATAATGCATATCCTGGAATAAAGTCTTGAGGATTATTGTATAGTCTAATTGTTGTTACTACATTATTTTCTGCTGATAAAATATCCCAAGTTACTTTTGTCATTTTTCCTATAACAACAAACATATCTTCAGTTACTTGAATTAAAATAGGCTTAGATTTTAGTAGCTCTACAACTTTATTTTCTTTTGCTGCTTGAAGCAACTCTTTTTTATTAATATAATCTTCAATATTAACATCTTTCTTGTCTGTTTCTTTACTGTGTAGCTCCATTAATTTATAAAACACTCTAAAACTCATTACTCCAATATTGTCAGGGAAAACAAATATTTCTTTTCTTAACGGAATAGAAGTGCCTGCTGCTACAATAGAACCTGTTTTAAAGAAATCTTCAGTTTCTTTTTTTAACTCCATTTTGATAAAAGTGTTTTGGTTTAATTCTAAATTTATTTTAGCTTCTATCAAATCTTCGCTGCTTAATTTTTCTATTTGCTCAGAAGTATACTTAATCAAAATATTGTTTAAAACAATAGACATGGGGTGTACAATAATAAAAGGTGTTTCGTCCTTATTATTTTCTTCTGCTTTGATGTTCTCTGCCATTTTATTTCCTTTATTTTAATTTTTTTTGAATTATACCAAAAAAACCTATATATAGCAATTATTCATCATTCATCAAGTTAGAACCAATCATAACAGCGCCTCCACCAAGCATACTTCCTAATGCTATTTTTTTTGGCATTCCATGTTCTCTTTGTGCTAAATCTTTAAATTCTTTTTCAACCCCAGAGGCTTTGTATGAGCTTAAAATATTTTCAGTTTTGTTTTTAAAGTAATCTTCAGCATCTTGCTCAATAGCTTTCATAATGCTTTTTTTCTCTTTATCAGAACTGTTTTTTAAAGCTTTTTCTAACATGTTTTCTTTAATAGCTTCCCTATCATTGTGCTTTTTAATATGGTTATATCCGGCATACCCTGCCCCGCCTACCGTACCCGCGGCTCCTGCTAACTCTGCTACATCATATGGATTTATGTCATATCTTTTGTCTACGTCTTTGTTAGAGGCCACCTTAATAAATTCACTCGCATTCATTGTAATCCTTTTTTTTGTATTATTATATCAAAAAAAACTTACTTAATGGGTTATATATATATAGCCGAAAAATCCAAAAAAAAAGGAGAAAAAATGGCAAAAATTGACTTAAAGTTGTTCTCCTCTATGGGGGTTGCAGAATTGCAGCTCCCATGGGGAGATCCAGTTCCCTTCAGAGTAAGGGTGCAAGAGGGTAAATGGTCTCTCTTCACCACTGAAGGGAATCAGCTGGCGTCGATAGACCCAGCGACCCTAACATGGAACGGGGCAAAAGAAGCCCAGTTCAAAGTGTTGTTGGGGAAAAAGGGACAGGATATAAGCGATTGTATCGCTTATAATTTGAACAAAGATGGGACAATGACCCTAGTGGGTTAATCCCTCCTGTTCTTTTTTTAGATTAAGTTCCTGATTTTGTGTATAAAGTATAAGCAGTTCTGTCAGCTGGATTGAAAACAACAGAAATATCAAATATCTTAAGAGGTGTATTACTTATAGCATAAACTTTTCTTCCATCATCAAGAACTTGATTCATTTGATATTTAAGATGACTACATCTGGTAGCATAACTATTTCTTGTAACATTACCACATATACAACATACTTCCGATGATGTTTTTAATCCCATTGAAACTGCTATAGGTTTTTTATCTTTTATATAACTAGGAATATATCTAGCTTTATCTTTATGGAACTCTATAATTAATTCAACTCTATGCATATGTTCATTGTAGAAAGCCTCAATAACTTTTCCACTTGATTTACTCATATCTTTGTTGTCGTGATTCCAGAAAACTCCAGCACCTTTAAAATCTTTGTAATATTTTTTTAGATCCTGTTCTCTAAAATAGTCTCCATTTTTGTTAGCTCCAAAAAATTCTCCTGCTGTCATTGCTATTGTTAATAGATACACATGGTCTGGTTTTGGTTTTAAATTGTCAAAAAAATGTACTGATTCTGGTGTTACACTAGCTTCTTTTTGTAACCAATCACAACTACCATTACAATGTTTAGCATGTGCTGGCGTTACTAAGTAAGCATCTCCGTCAATGTATTTAGTTAGCATTATTTCCTCCTGTTGAATTACTTGATTTACCCATTAAATATCCTCCCATTCCTACTGTTGGGATAGCAATTCCTGCTCCCCATTTAAGATACTTATTTGAAGTTTCTGTTTTTCCAAGAGTTTTAGTTAGCTCTTCTATAGTGTTCTTATGTTCATCCAATCTTTTATTTAAACCAACTATTTCTTCTTTGTGTCCATCAAGAGTTGTTTTTAATGTTTTTATTGTATTTTCTTTCTGTATTATATCTTGAGTATTATCATTAATAATCTCCTCTGCTGACTTTAATTGTTGTTTGTAGTTTGAAATAGTTTTTGAGTGAGCAGATATTTGACCTGATAAATGATTTATTTGATTTTCCAATGCCATAACTTGTTGTTTGTTTTGAATTTTATCTTCATGTTTTAATCTTCTTAATGCCCCAATCTGTCTTTTTAGCCTAGCCTCTAATTCCATTTTAGAAGCTTCTAAATCATCCAAAGAAGTTTTTGTTTTATTTAGTTCTTCAAACACATTTGCATGTCTGCTTTTCCATTCGTCAACATTATCAGTTTGACTTTTAAGTTGTTGTCTTAATATTCCATTTTCTGCTTTTGTTGCAACAAGGTCAGTTGCTTTATTAAATTTATTTTTAATGTTTTGCAAAATACTTTGTTTTTCTTCTGGTGGAGTTGTTTTTATGGGAGGCAGTTCTCTATTGGATTGCTGTTCATAAAGCCCCGCCTTTTTGTATAAAAAAGAAGTAGAATTCATTTATTATCCTTTAATAATTTATTTTTATCATATTATAACATAAATGAATTCAAAAAAAGAGGAGAAGAAAGTAAGTGAGATTATTTACTTTCACTCTCTTCACTATCTTCACTATCTTCTACTGGAAAGAATGGTGGAATATCTACAAATAGATCATTAACAAGATTTGATAGTACTTTTTTATTTTGTTCTAAAACTTTTTTGTTTTTGTCTGCTTCATCAAATAAAACAAAAGAGTAATCAAATCTCCCTTTTTGTTCTAAAGAACTATCAATAAACAATACTTGTTTAGTCCCTACTCTTTTTATCAACATACCTGTAATAGTGTTAGTTGTAACTTGAATCCCTTCCGGAAGTTTCTCACCAACTAAATTTGTTTTAGAAATAAAAAATGCTTGACTCTTTACTCTAATATAACATTCCGAGAATCTATAATTTTTATCAGCCATTTTCTATCCTTTTACTAAATAAATATTCTTCCCGATGTTGTAGTATTGTTGCTTAATTCATCAATCTTACCTTTGATTTCATCTAAGTCATCACCCAACTCATCTATATCATAAGGTGTTACATGGAATACTTCAGATTTCATATCCATTTGTAAGTCTCTAGATTGTACCATTACTTGGTAATCTTTACCTGATTCTAATGGTGTAGACAAATCAGAAGATGTAACTTTTACAACATAGTCACCTGTGTTACCAACTAATGTAATTTTATTATCATTTTCTCCATTGTCATCTGTATCAGCTTTAACATCAGCAGATAATTTTTTGTAAATAACAATATCGTCACCACTAATTGATTTTATTTCTCTGTAATCATCACCATCAACTGTAGGTATTTTTATTTTGTCTCCAACTTTAAATTTAGCCCCTTTATCTGTATCCAAATGGATAACTCTTGTTCCAGCAGCAGAATCTGAAGCTATAGCACCTTCGACATCTTCAACATCAACAATAATTTCACTTATCTCAACATTTGATGTTTCTTCACTAGAAGTTTTCTCAACTATGTCAGTTATAAAAACTTCCCAATCGTTAACATTCATACTGTCTCTGTCAGTAGTAATCAAAAATCTATTTGATTTGTTTATAAACCATTTTGTCATTTTTTATCCTTTTTTTTTGATGTAAGGGTTGTATTATACCTATTTTATTTTCTTTTACAAAAAGATGCTTTACATAATTATTTTACCGCCATTATTATTTGAAGAAAGATTACCGGAAGTGTCTTTAATTAAATTAATTATTTTATTAACATCTGTTTTATTAGAATCTTTTTCTTCTTCTCTTCTGATATAAATTACTTTAGTAAATACCTGTTCACTACTATTATCTATCCCTTTTAAATAATAAACACCATCAACCCATTTTTCTCCATCTTCAGTCTCTTCCCCCAATTCTCCTATCAAAAAAGTTACTTTCCATAAATTTTCTACACTTTGTTCAGTTATATTATCTGGTTCACACATAACTCCGTTACCTGTTTTATATAGTTTTATTTCTGGTTTGCTATAAGATTTAACAATAAATGAGTATAGATCTCCTAAATAAATAGTTTCTTCTTCTCCATAGAAAAATGGAGTATCCCACAATGGTCTCATTTTTTTATAGATAGATTGTATAGGAATATTTAGAGCGTTAGAAGGTGTTATTCTGAATTCTATATTATTGTTTATAATTACCTTATAATTTTCGTAAAAAATATCATTATCTTTATTTTTCTTTCTATATAATAATTCTGTTGTGGTTCTATCGTTCGTATTAAACTCATCTATTTTATTGTTTGATGAATCGAATATCTGTACACTATAATCATCCTCATCGGGTAATAAGGTAATAGAATTCTTTATTAACAAGTAACTGTGTTCATCCTTAAAATCACATTCCACATTCTCAATATTTGTGTTAAGAATTGTGAAAAACTTATCATTATCAGCCTCTTCACAATAAAGTAAAGTTTTATAATCTCCAGGTAAGGAAATATTATTAATTAAACAATTTCCAGATACATCTCCATTAAAATAAAAACACACACCATCATTATCTTTATCTGTGTGATTTATCTGAATATTGCTTATTTTATTTATTGCTCCGAGAGTTGATATTGTCCCGTATTTTTTATGAGCATTAACAAAAATAACATTTTCAATTACAGATTCTTTACCAGAAAATCTTCCAAACCCATTTATTGTGGTATCTATTATTTCTACTTTTTGTTTTTCTGGGTCATTAAAAAACCCCCAAAAGCCAAATATATCAAGATAACTATCGTAGATATACAAGTCACCAGACAATGTATAATCACCATCTTTATTGGAACATCCAAAACCATATCCTAATTTAACGTTAGGCATATTTATCTTGCATCCATTGGCAGGCTTGTTATCAATTAACTCCCCTAATTGGAGAGTTGAGTCTTGATGTATTTGAAAATTTTCTTTATCAATCCAAACTGATACATTCAAATCTTTTAATGTAGCCGCAGTATTTTTACCCACTACAATATTGTAGTTAAAATAATAAAAGTTGTTACCTGCTTTTTGAGCATCATCATTAAAGTCTGATTTTACTTTTTCATATATGTCATTAAAAGAATATTCTCCATCATCCACATAAATGATGTCATCATCTACCGTTATGGCCATTAGTTTTTAATGACACCCATTAATATTTGTAATCTATTAATTGTAGCAGTTTTAGAAAGTTCTCTAAAAGATAAGTTACCTTCAATTTGTATTTTCCCTGAAGATATATTGCTTGCTAACTTTCTTAATTCATTACCTACTTTTGAAGTATTTTTTTTCATTAATATCTCCCTATTTCACTTAAAAATGCTCTAGCGACCATAGTCCCAAATTCTTCAGCAGTTTTTTCTAAATCATTAATTTCAGCTATCGTTTCTGCTGCTGTTTTTTCTAAAAAATAAGAAATATTTGTCTCATCAACAGAAGCTTTTTTATTTAATTCTTGTTCAGCTTCTCTTATTAAAGAAACTATTTCATCACTAGAATGAGCTAGTTTTGTTATATTTGTCTCTTTGTCAGTAGATAGCTTAGGGTAAACCATTTCAGGAGAAGTATTTGGCCCGCCTCCTACATTGTTTATTTCATGTAAATCCTCTGTATAAGTTGCCTGATTGTGAAAGCTTCTTTCTTTTAATTTAGAAATAACGCTTGTTGGTTTGTCCACAGGTATTTTTTTTACAGCTTCAGGATTTTCAGTATAACTAGCTGTTTTATCAAGCCCCATTACTTCTTGTTCAGCTGAAGCAACTATCTCAGATAATAGTTCATTTCTATCCATTTTCTATCCTTTTTTTTGTGATTATTATAGCAAATTTATTTTTTTTATTGTAATGTTTTTATTATTTTGTTAAAATATATGAAAAAAGGTTCTACATATGAAGAAGATATATACTGAACTGGTTAAAGATATATCCAGGAATACAGATGTTGATGAAGTTGTGGTTAGAAAAGTTATGGATAATTTTATTAATATAGTAAAGAATATGAGAGGAAAAAATGAAGGTGTTATTTATCTAAAGGGACTTGGTAAATTTTATGTAAAAACAATAAGTAAAAAAAGATGTGCTTTAACAAACTGTAAAAAAACACTTCCCGCAATGAAAACTATTGCATTTCATAAATCAGATAAAATTTTAAAATGGGATGCGTGAAAAAATGAAAGCACATATTTATTTGGAAAAAAAAGCATTTCCTAATTTACTTAGTCCGGCTATAAGTGGTGTTAAAATGTTAGGTAACTTTAGTAAGAATCTAATACACAATAATGGATTCGGTAACACATCAACGCTGAATAAAGTAATTGGTCGTGGTTCACTTCTAATGGGAGGAGTTGGGATGCTTAATTCCGATGATGGGGCAAGAAAGGCATTATCAGAGGTGTCCTCTTTTAAAGGGGTTAAATGACCTTAAAGCAATTTAACAATAAGTTATTAAATCTACATAAACAAAAAAAACTAACACCTGATGAATTATCTTTTATATCAGATAATAGATTCAAGACAACTAATGAGATTTATAATATTGTTATGTTCTTTATCGGTTTAAGTGACAAAATTCCTTTCTCCAATATCACTCTGAATGATTTTAAAAAATACAGAAGAGTTTCAATCATACTATATAACCATCTAATAGAAGAAAAAGGTAAAACATGTTTCAAGAAATAAATAAAATATTAAATAATAGTGCCGAGAGGTTACAAACACATTTAAGTGGAATGCCTAGGCCAAGTGGGGCAGAAATGAAAACTAACCCTTTTAAAGGGTTTGAATACAAAACTAAAGTATTTTTAATAGCAGAAGATACTTCTGCATCGGAATTTGCAGAATTTATGACAAATATACTTCATAACCCAAATAGATTTCATATTATAAGAGAAAAAGAAAGTTGGACACAAAATGGAGAGTGTATTAGAGTTGTAGATTATTTAGAAAAAACAATAGGGGAAGAAGAGACCTAAAAGTCTTTTCCAAAGTTTTGACACCACTTTTTATAACTGTCAAAATCAATATAGTATAAACCAAAAACTTTATCTCTGTCACTACCATATCCTTCATCAGAATCATAATCATCAAAATTCTTGTTATTATCTTTGCACCATTTTTTATGTTTAGCATTTATTTTATTAAATAAAATATTAATTGCTCCATACATATTTATTTGCGAACCTTCTGTAAACTCAGATACAAACCCTGCTACAGCATTAATTTTTACTGTTTTTTGAAAATTAGAGTCTCCGTCGTCAAATGTAATATTTGTTTCTATTTGAGAAAATAGTTTTGTTAATAAATCAGACAACCCTCCTATTTCATTATCAAAAGACCAAGTGTAAGCTAATTGAGATATTAAATTAACTCCAGACACTATTGTATCTTCATATGGAAATGTGTATGGATTACTTAAATTATTATCAATGAAAGCATTAATAACATCAGTGTTAATTGTTGCCCCTCTGTTGTAAATGTAAACATTCATTAAGCCAAATACAGGGTAGTAATCTGCCACCTTATTTTTATAAGTAGAAAGAGAGAAACCTGTTTCTAAATATGAAAAACCAGTACATTTACTAAAATCTATAGATTCAATAATAGGGGTTGGTGATGTATTAACATTGTCTGTTAAACTTGCTAATATATCATATAAATAAGCGTCTTTACTTAAGACTTCGTCTGCTTTTTCATTTGATAACACAGATATTAATTGACATAGTTCTTCTATTACTGGTTCGGTATTATTTGTTGAAAATTTCTTAAAAATAGAATCGTGTTTACCAAACCTACCAGAAGTATCATTGTCTTTTAATTTATCAATAATTTCTTTAACTTTATCTTGTATATCATCATTAAACAAGGCCTTAAATATTAACCCTGCTAAAGGGTAATCATTTTTGTAATTAACATCGATAAAAGCAGCTTTGTATGTCGAAATGGTTTTCCCAACATCCAACCCTTTAATATATTTAACATCTGAAAATATTATAGTTGCAACTGATGCATTATTTGTGTCTTGATGTGATATAGTTTCAATTGTCTTATCATCACCAGTCACATCGTTGTAATAATCAATGATACTATCTACTTTATAATTAGAACCTCTAAAATATAAAAGTGCTTGTGCCAATATATTTTGACTACTATAGTTGTGTTCCTTGTATAGAACAATGTTGTCACTATTTTTCTTTAATAAAATATTTGAAACAGAATCTTTAATTTTTCCGTCATCATCTCCGTTGTCTGCTTGAGTTTTGTATGCAACAACAAATAACCAAGCTGGTGCATTCATAGAAACTAGACTAGCATCTGTTCCACTGAATCCTTCTACTCCGTATTGCTCAAACAAACTATCCACAGAGGCTGGGTTATAGATGTCTGTTATTATATTAACAAAATTATTTAATGCCATAAATATCCTTTTTTTTAGATATAATTATAACTAAAAAAAGGATTAACAATGAAAAGTTTTAATTTAATTAAGACAGCGGACAAAAAAGATTCTGATAAAAAAAAGATGATAGGTGATGGACTTTCTGCAGCTGGTGGAGTTGCGTCAGGGGTTCTATTGCAAGAAAACATTCCTTATCTTGTTAATGTTTTACAGGGTAAAGGTGAATATAAGACTTTTTCTTTACCAACTGAATTAGGTTTATTAGGAGGGTCTATAGCTGCTCCATTATTGGCAAAAAAAATAGGGTCTAGTGATGATGAAATAAACAGAAGTACGGGAATAGGTGTAATGGCAGGTGCTTTAGGAAAAGGGTTACACCGTATTCGTGACTACAAACAAGCTACAAAAGAACTTGGAGATTCATCAGAAGAGGAAATTCTTAAGGAATTAGGCCAAAGTAAAGATAAAATTAAAAATATGTTAAAACAAAGAGCTAAATTACAAGGACAAACTATGGGTGGAATAGGCACTTTAGGGGCAGCTCAAGCTTATTTTGCACACAAAGCAGTCAATAACAGCAAAAAAGAGCAGTAAGGTCCCCATAAATTAAAATTGGGGCCTATGGCTTGAGAAAGCTGAATTAGTAAATCAGTTCTTCATTGCCTCTTTATATGCATCTATAGTGTCTATTATTTTTAACGCTGCCATTTTTTTTAAATACCATTTTTTTGCGTGCTCTTTAACTACCTGAGCTATTTTAATTAAATTTTGATTGTTTTCCATATTATATCCTTTTAAGCATTTTGAATAAAGTCATTATGTAATGCACCAGGTTTTTTTTCTGTAAAAAATTTATTCATTACATAAGCCATATATATTTTTGCTCTATTTTTAGGCCCTGCCATAGTTTTTATTTTATTTAAAGCACTTCCGATATGGTTCATACCTTTTTCTGATATTACTCTCATAATTAGTTTACTTATAGTTGCTTCTTTTATAAGTTCTTGAGATGTTTTTAATAGAGGTAAATCTTGTTCAAATATACCATCTGTCATTTTTGCCCCGAGTATTTCGTTTGGTTTATATTTGCAATTTTCCATAACAGTATTAGCAATATCCTCATGCCCTTCTTTAATTAAATCATAAATTATGGTTTTTGTAGCTCCTGTTGAAATATTTGCTACTTTAGTTAGATCATTTGCTAATTGATTTATAACTTCATGACCTTTATAATGAGCAGTTTTTACTAATTCTTTAAATCCTTCTTCTTCTCTGAGTTTTTCTTTGTAAGAAGCATTTTTAAGTAAATCAGAGGTGTCCCCGTACTCAAAAGAACTTACCAATGTTTTGTTAGAAAAAGAACCATTTAAAAGTGGGTCATGCTCATATTCCATTGAATTGTTTTTAAATACAATATTAGCTTCTTCATTGTAAAAGGCTGTCTTGGTCATATTCTTTTTATGCTCATTTTCTTTATTATTTTTCTCAATAATAGAATTCCATTTTTGTGTTTCATTAATAACAGGATTCAATAACACATAATGCTCTTGGTGATTACCATCTTTTAATTTACTTAAAAACATATTTACATTGTATTCTTCTACAACTCTTTGTTTCATATTATTATTTAAATTGTATTCTTTAGCATACTTATTTAATAATTCTTCTGGGTTATCTCCCCCATGATTTATTTCGTTAATAATTTGTTTTGCTATAGAAACATATCTTTGAGAATTGTTAAAAAACATCCATTATCCTTTTTAAAAATTACAAAACAATACGTATATTATTTTGTAATCCTCAAAAGAGGAGTTACATTAAGATAATGTAACTTTACATACACCTTTTGTATTAACGAATCCCATACCCATAGCTGCATATGTCCACATATTCATCATATCAGCTTCTGTTTTGATTACCATTGTGTGATCTTGTAAAATAAAGAATCTTCCAAAGTAATCTTGAGGAGCAACAATAAACATTTCATTATCTTTTACTAAATCATTTTTAATTGTAGATACTACAGGGACATTAAATAATCTATCTACTCCAACTACACCTTCATTCCAATATTTTCCAACATTAGAATCACCAATTTCAATCATTCCTAATTCAATTAATTCTAATTTTAGATTTTGTGTCATTAAGATTTTTGGTTTTGGTCCTGTTGGCGGGATCATTTTTAATCTTGAAAGCATTTGTATTAATATTTTAATGTTTGTTTTGCTTAATCCACCCTCTAATTCTTGATATTGTGTACCAGGAGCTTCTTCTTCTGCTTTCTCTATGATAGCATTGAAACCGTTCATTAAAGTTTCATCTTCAACTTTTTGAACCTCTTCAACAATTCTTTTTTTAAGAACTTCAGTATATGGAGTTTTAGAAGTCATCATTTCGAATTTAGATTTGTTAATTCTTTCTGATTCAATTTTTTGGAAATTAACAACCATGTCTTCTCTTTCCCAATATCTTTGTTCTCCTTGCCCTCTGAATGGCACTGTCATCCCTCTACTTTCGATATCTTTTTCTAAGATGATAGCAGGTTGCTCATTGTTTGGAACTCTGTCTAAATCTGCACTTGTAACAAAAATAGGTTCAATTACTTTTCTAGCAAAACCAAGTTCTCTTACTTTATCTCTAATAAAGTATGTACTGTTATCCATAGCTTGTTTTAAAAGGTCACCACCAGCATAAGCTGCTTTAATTAACCCTGTGTTTTGTTGAATTACTGGAGTTTCTACATTAATACCCATGTTTTATCCTTTTTAATAATTTACTCTAACATCAAAAGATGTTTCGTCTATTTTTGTAACATATCCCCAAATTACTGTATGATCATCGTCTGTTTTAGATGGCTTTCCATCAATAACTGTAACAGGATCACCCAAATTAACTTCATCTGGAACTGGTCTATAAAATCTTACAACAAAATTACTAACACATACTGGAATTTTCCCACTTGGTTTATTACCAGCAATATCTTTGTTTGATTCAAGAGCTATTCCAGCTTCTTTATGCGTTTTTTCTAATGTTATTTTGTTTCCATTAAGGCCTATAATATCTCCTGGCACGATTGTTACAGTTGCGTCAGCATCATATAAGTCTTCATGACTGAAGGTTCTATAACCTCTTACAATATCAATATTCTTCATCTACTTATCCTTTTTTTTGGTTTTATTACCATTATTTTATACAAAAAAAACAAAAATAAGAAATGCTCTTATTTATAGATAGTTTTTTTATAAATTATTTAAGAATTCTTCTAATTTTTGACTAGAAGAAATTTGATTGCTCGGGGAATAATTAGAAGGTTGCCCCAAAGAACCATAGTCATCATTCGCTGTGTCTGAAAAATCAAAAGAAGCTTCTTTGTTTAAATTAACTGCAGAAATACTTTCTTCTAATTTCTTTCTTAACATGTTGTTTTCATTCTCAATCATCTCTATATGAGCAGCTGTTTTTTCTAATAGTTCAGAAATTTGTTCTATCTTCATTTTATATCCTTTTTAATTATTATTGGTTAACATTGACCCTAACATCATTCCGCCACCAAGTAGTCCGCCAATTTTTCCATAATGCATAAATTTAGAACCTTTTCCTAGATTAGCTATATTTTCACCATCTGTTAACATTTTATTGTATTTCCCTTTTTCTACTTCATTTAGCTTGTTAACATCAAATTTTTCTTTTCCACCATGACCCTCAACAAAATCATTAATGGCTTTTGTGTTTGCTTCCCCACTTGCTTTAGCTTGCTGGATATTTGAAGCACCATATCCTAATGTACCAAGTTGATTTCCTTTTGAAAATAGTGGAGTATCAGGTGTAGCTTTATTAATTAAATTATGTCCGTATCCCATACTCCCAAGCCCACCTAATGCCAAAGCACCTCCTGCAATAGTCCCTGTTCCGACACCATTATTATTGTCATCAGCTGTTTTAAGTAAAAAGTAACTTTTCGAATTCATTGTAATCCTTTTTTTATTTATTGTAGCATAATTTTGATTTTATTAAAAGAAGTAAGTAGAAAATATAGAAGAAGAGAAAAGAGAGGTTACCCTCTATTTCTTTGGTAGTAATCTGTTCCGGCAAGAGCTGCAGTTGTAACACCTCCACCAATAAGTGCTTTTCCACCATGTTTGTGTTCACCAATGTCTTTTAATTTTTGCCATTTTGCTTTTAAAGCTTCTTTAGCCTTACTAGCATTTTCATAAAGTTCTTTATCACCTTTTTTCTTTGCTAACATTTTTTTCATTTTTTCACTATCATCAGCTAAACTGTCAATTTTACCCATCATGTGATCTGCTAATTTAGGACCACCATATTTTAATCCTGCTCCACCTGCTGTAAGAAGTCCTGCTGCAATTGCTGCTTTAGCTGCTGGAGATAATCCCTCACTGTCTTGATCGTTGTATCCATATTCTGCACCTGCAGTTTTGATAAGTTCAAATGCTCTCATCTGTTAATCCTTTTTTTTAGTTTATTGTATCATAAAATATTTTATTTTGCAATTTGTTTCATTTTTTTTCGTCTATTAGTGTATTACTGTCCATTATTAATTCATCTTTTTGTATAAATACATTAGAAATCTTTTTGCTTAATTTATTTGATGATAATAGATTATTAGTCTCCTCTTTATTTAAACGAACATCTCCTCCCAATGTATCTCTAGTTCTTAAAAGAGACCTATCAATAACAGTCTTATTTTTAGTTAATTCTGTTCCACTAAAAAGAGATAATGATAAATATTTTAATGCTTCTTTCCCTTTCATTTTGTTACTTTCACTTTTTTCAACAAAACCTTGTTTTTTTAATGTTTCATAAGTATGTGAGGTGTTAATGTTATATATTTTTGTTAAAATATCATCAGTAGGTAATGTGGTAAAATCAAAAGCAAAATAACTAATGTTTTCTATATACTTTTCGATAACATTATATGTAGGAGTAATAATATACTTGTATTTTAAATTATCGTTTTTTGGGTATTTTAAAGTATCACTATAAATAATTTTTTTAACACCTTTTTCTATTAAATTTTTTAAATTAAATTTTTCCCATAATGCTGTTAATTTTGAATTTTCAATACTTAATAAATTTTCTTTTGCATATTCTTTATTTTTATCTTCTCCTATTGCATCTATTCCATTTTTTTCTAGAGACACACCTTTCTTGAGTTCAGTTTCAAATGTATCTGCTTTCCCTTTTTCTATAACTTTAAGTTTTTCATCCAATAATGTAATAGCATTAATATTTTTATCATAATAATGTATTGTTATTATTGTGGTCTCTTTTGCTTCAAACAATCCTTTTTCTATTAACTTTAAATCACTTTTAAGTGAAATTCCAATTTCTTCTTCTTCATCTCTGTAAGTATTTAAAGAAGCATCTATGTAGGAAATATTTTTAAAAATATTTGCTAATACGGTTCCTTTTTCTGGATTCTGAATAAGTACATCAACAGATATACTAGCATTAAGAAAAGTAGATGTTACATATGTTTTTAACTTATTCAAATAAAAAGCATTTGAATAGTTATCAATATAAAACATTTTATCGACAATATTATTGATAACACTAGAATTTGAATTGTTAATCTTAGATATATAATATAAAGGTTCTCCAAATTTAATATCACCTTCTTTCTTTATATATACATCATGAATTATTTCATATTCATTCACATCTGTAATAACTTTTCCATCTTGATATTTTAATATTTTTTCTTTTTCTGTTAAACAGAATGGAGTATTAAAATATATCGCTATTAAATTATTGACTAGTGTTTTATTATAAACATTATATTGAATCATTTTATACATTAAATATGCAATAAACTTACTTACATCTACATCTGTTACATTAAACATAGTAGCTATTTCATCTACATTAAGTTTTTGTTCTTTTGTATAGTAAATAAGAGATGATGAAAGTTTATTTTTTTGTAAGTATTTTATTATTTCATTTTGTTCTAAAGTATTAAAAATAATATCATTCTCTCTATTTAATATATATACAGATGTTGGGTTTATTTCTTTCCCATTAATATCAAAGTATCTAACTGTATTACTATCAATATACTCTATTGTTCCTATAAAAAACAAAGATGTTGTATTTTTATATAAAAAACTACTATTTATTATATGTGAAGTGTCTTCAAATATTTCTTCAAGTAAAATAGATGTCCCTGTATTTATACAGTCACTTTTTTCATTTTTTTTATACATATATATATAATAATCTCCCAACAAGGAATAAAACAATATACTATTTTGATTATTCTGGTATAACATTTATATCCTTTATATAGAATACAGATGTATTGTTTGAAATTTGGTTATACAAATCAGCACTATTTGATCTGTAGTCTTTTTTTGTTAATGGGAAAATTGCTTCTTTTTTAACTTGATAATTTATATAAGGATACAGTTCTATATTCACTTTTGGCTGTAAGTCTACATTATAATTATTGCTTAATAATACATTGGATATATCTTTTAAAGATATTTCTTTAGGATTTCTATGTTTTGACTTAAGGTATTCATTTAAAATATTTTTCATATTTTCTTTATCAGAAGAAGAATATTTTTCTGAACTATAACAAAGTAGCGAGATAAAAATTGGATAAGGTGCTTTTATTAAAATATCAGATGTAGTAACTAGCTCGTCTATTTTTATTTCATCTTTATCGGGTAAAATGTATTCTTTTATTCTGATTTCTATTTCTTCATCTGTATCAACATAAAATCTTGGTTTACAAAGAATAATTCCATCAACATTTTTATCATTAAAATTTGAATGGATTATTTGATGTTCATCACATTCTACACTAACATAATAACCTTCTTTTAAAGAAAAATAATTATCAACAGGGGTTACTTTTAAAGTGCTTTCTTTTATTTCTGTAAATAAGTATAAATCTATACAACTAGGTAAACTAAAAAAACCTCCTTCTTTTGCTGCTTTGTATTTTTCATAATCATCTATAGAGAAAGCATAATTAAATAAATTAGTTTGATTATTGTCTGATAATTCAAATGTGTTTATCTTCATACCAGGTATTTGAATATAATAAACCCTATTTCTTACCATTTCTGAAGAATTACTGTCAGCTATATATATATTTTCAATATAATTAAATTTGTTTAAAATGAAATTGGCAATAGGTGTTTTTAAATTGTACCAATTGTTTTGTGTAAACTGAATAATTTCATTATATAAATTTTCCCACGATTTAGAAATAGGTTTAAAGCCTATTAATTTAGCATATGCTTTTAATGCCGAAAGTTTTTCATCTGCTGTCATATTTGAGTTTATAACACCATCTATTGTATTAGTTGATAATAATTTATTTTTGTTTAATTCTATTGTGAGTTCAGCTGCAACTACAGGCATTACAATAAAATCTATATTTTCTTGTTTTGAGAAATCAATTTGTGGATACTTATTTTTATATATAGTTATGTATTTATCTATTGTTTTTTGTGTTATTTTTGGATTTATCATTTTAAATGAATCTAATATGTCGTTCGTGTTCAACATTACAAAATCCTTTTTTAAATATTATATCAAAATATGTTATAATTAATACAAAAAAAGGATTCAGATGTCTTATTTAGAAAAAATAGCTGAAAAAAGCAAATTAGAAGATATTGCTATGACAGTAGGTGGAACAACAGCTGCATTAGTAGGGGCTGAAAAAGTAATTCAACAAACAAATGATTTAATGTTTAAAGTTAAATTGGGTAGTATTGTTAAATATGCTAAAAGAAAACATCCAGAACTAGGAAAAGTATCTGATAGTAAATTAAAAGCATGGGCTGGAGCAGTTTATACTTTATCTCCTAGAATGAGTAATAGTAAAGAATTGATGGCAGATGCTATATATCAAATTTATCAATATGGCGGTAATGTTGATTTAGCAACAGCTAAAATTATTGCTGATATTAATAGAGGTTCTAAACCAGATGAAGCATTAAAATACATTCAAACAGCAGGAAGTTTGTCTAGATAAATTCTAAGGATATAAAATGGATAAAAATAAAAGTATTGATGAGTACATTCTCGAAGAACAAGCTAAAGCCGATGCCCTCTATCCTCACACAAGGAAAGATGTTGAACCTGTGTTAGAAGGAGCATATAAAGGTGCCCTTGTTGGTGGACTTGGGTTGAGAATTTTTGATTCAGCAAGAAGTAAGAAAACCGGATTAATAGGTACGCTTGCTCACATTGGAACTGGTGCAGTAGCAGGTGGGGCATATGGTAAAATATCCAATAATAAAAAGGTAGATAAAGCTATTGAAGCAAGAAAACTATTAGCAGGTAAAAGAGTTTCAGACCAATACTTAAAAAAAAAGATAGATTTGGTAAAACAAAGTTCTGCTGGTAATTATTTGATTGTAAAAACAGCTGGTTTATCTAGGTCTGCTGAATTAGCAACAAATGAACTTGATGAACAAAAGAGAAAAAGAAAAGAAAACCAAGAAAATGTAGGTAAAGCCGCTTTATTCGGTGGAGGTGTTGGAGGTGTAATGGGTGGTATTGTAAATTCCTTCAGGAGAAAAGGGTTTATTAAAGGTTTTGTTCCAATGGCTGTTATGGGAGGAGCTAATTCAGCAGCAACAGCCGAATTAGATAATAAAGAAGAAAATGTTCTTTCTCCTGCAGCATTAAGTGGAGCAGGTATGGCAATAGGTGCTGGAGTGGAACCTTTAACTTCAAGACTGTTAGGAAGAGCCTACAAATCTGTTGGTTCAACCCCAGACACTTACTTCGATAAAGATGAATTAAAAGATATAAAAAAAGGTGAAGTATGGTCTAGAGCAGGTGAAAGAGCTAAAGGTTCAAAAAAAATATTACATTCTTTATCAAAATATCTTCTACCTAATATGATGTCAAAAACAAAACATAACTACAATAGTGATGATATTGATTTATATAAAGGAATGAAAGGTAGTCCTGTGTTAGATAAATCATTACTTGGACATACAGCTGGTAAAGCTTTATGGGGAGGTGTGTTAGGTTATGGATTAGTTAAATTACCTGAATTATGGATGAAACACCAAAAAGAGAAACAAAAACAATGAGTTTTTCTTTTGCTTCTTGTTTACCTATAGATAAAAAAAAATCAATAATTGTAGATAGTAAATTTTATAAAACAAACAATACTATTTATTTTTTCGATAATAATACATATAAAACAGAAGTTATACCATCACTTAGAAGAGATAATTATACTATTTTAACAGTGAAACCACCGTATAAAAATGGGTATATTTTAATCCAAATAGTATTCTCCGACGGAAAAACTGATGCTGTTGTTTTAAAATATGGGGATGGAAAAAAAAGAATAATTTATTCTGCTTTTAACAGTAAAGAAGGTCTTTCATTGTCTTGGGAGTCAATAACAAAAAACATAAAAGGTCAATTGACGGAATTAAAATATGGATTTTATTTTGCTTCTTACAATGAGATTGAAGACAATGAAATAATTAAAATAAATCAGAGCTTTGGAATAAATACAGATTGTAATTTGTGCTACAAAGAGTTAAACCAATTAACTAAATGTCAAAATGAATTAACAAAAATAAAAAAAGAATTATTTGATTATAATAATAAACCTAATAATATTGTTGAACAGACTATCAATATCACTCCAGGAATAAATCCAGTTAGTGATTCTACAGCTTTATCGACTTCAGAAATATCTAAAATAAAACAAATAAACTCTGCAAAACACATTACAACAAACACTAAAGTATCAATTAAAAACAATTCTTCGACTCAAAATATTAAAACAAAATAAGTTATATATTTGTGCACTAGGCCCTTATCAAAGGAATCTCTATATTAAAAGAGAAATTTAAGATAAAGGAATAAAATGTTTGATGTAAGTAAGCCTAGTGCATCCATCATGATATTAAAAAAAACTATACTTGATTCAGTTAAATTAGTAGTTAAGTTGGTTTTATTTATTTTGATGGTTCTTAAAAGGGGGGTATAAGCACCCTCCTTTTTTTTAGGTTAGCTTAGTGAGTTTGTGCGTAGATATATTCCATGTCTTGAGCATCAAATCCTAATTGAGCTGCAACTTGAGTTCCTGCATCATAATCAACAGTTCCTGCAGCAATACCGTCTACAATCGCTGCTACTTTTTCAAGTGGTGTGCAATAAGGGTCATCTACAATTGATGCTACTTTTTCAAGGCTAGCACTTTCTGAAGCTTCTTTAAATAAAACTTCTTGAGCTGCAACTAAATCTTGTGGTGCAATCCCCATTTCTTGAGCTGCTCCAAACGCTTCATCAGCTGTAATTCTTCCTTGTTCAAAATCACTGATTACCGCGGCTGTTTTTGTTAAATAACTCGCATATGGGTCGTTTGCTACTTTTAGTAAATCCATTTTCTTTCCTTTTTTTTGTTTATTTTATCATAATAAATCAAAATGGTCAAGGAATTAAAAATCTAATTGCTTAATATTCTGATTTTTAATATCTTCAATTACCTCTGATGGTTTTGATTTATTACTCACTTTTTGGTTAAAGGGCGTATATTTGTCTTTGAAAAAATCATTAAATGTTTTTTCACATTGAGTACTATCGCCCATTATTTGCTTCAATTCATCAAGAATCTTATATAAATCCTGGTCATAGATTCCAGAATACTGTAAGTTCATAATTATGCTACCCCTACTAAAGGAAATAGATATACTTGTAACATAATACCAAGTATCTTCTATCTTATACCATTTGTGAGGTTCTATTATATCAAAATTAGGCACTATTTGAATATTTCCATTGTTTATATTAGAAAAAACACTTCTCATTGATAATCCAGCATAGTATAACCAGACATCAGAAAAATATCCATTCATTTTCTCAAATAAGCTTTTCTTATTTAATTCTTTTTCAACAGGGAACAATATCTCAGGAACACTAAATGTTTCTATTTTAAAAACAGGTAAGTCTTTAAGTTTGCTCATCTTTTTTAAAATATATCCTGCTAACATTTGTGAACAATTTTGTGCAATACTGGAAAGCGTCATATTTTTAAAATCTATATTAGGTATCATCAAAGATGGAGTTGAAGCTAGATTATTGTTAGAACTAATTGAAATAACATCATCTTTTGATAAAACAATATCAGATTTGTTACCTTCAAAATATAAAATTCTAGGAGAGTCTATTGTATAACTATCAGTTTGGTAAGAATAATAAAATTCCATTCCTATAAAATTTAGTATTTGGGAGATTATATCTCCAACTGTACAAATTTTAGGTTGTAAAAATTTTGTAACAGCCTCATTAATTCTGTTATTTACAAGACTCCCTCCTGTTGTAGAAGTATTTTTTAAGGCTTGTAAAACAGGGGAAATATTTCTTCCTTCCGTTATCTTTATCTCATTTCCTATAAGTTCTGATAGAAAACCTACAACATCTCCTTTTTTTATATAAGTATGAAATAAGTTATTTATTTTTGTTGCTGAATAAAATAATACTTTATCTCCGCCAACTATATCAAGTAATAAAGGGTTTTCAGTTGTAGAAATTACTACTGTTTTTGATAAGACTAGTGGCAAAGGATCTGATTTGGAAATAGATACCCCTGAATATACCCTATTTAATTGTTTTGTTATATTTAATAATTTAGCACTTTTCTTACCTATATTAAATGTTTTTTCACCTACACTAAAACTGAATGTTTCTTTGTTCGCTAATTCTTTTGTTTTAGCTGATACACTAAGACTATATCCTGTTCCTAAATGTGGTGTATATGTTGTCTGCCAATTTAAACTATAAATATCTTCTAACCCTTTGATTATCTTTATATTGTCAGAATTAACTACATTTATTTGTTCATTACTTTTCCCTATTCCTGATATTTGTGTAATAGTATAAGGTAATTCAGAATATTCATTGACATTTATAGAATCTAATTTTATTTCCCCTGAGAATTCATTTGAAAATAATTTAAATTGTTTATCAGGAGAAAAGCCTTTTTTGTCTAAAGATTGCACAGTAAGATTAATAGAAGATATATCTTTCCCATAATAAAATATTTTTTTATTATTACCTATTGGCGAAAATTCTTGTGTTGTAGCAACATGTGATATGCTACTTCTTGTAATAACATTTGTTTTTTCTAACATTTTATCTTGAAGTGTTATATTACCCATTAGAAACACCTACAAATCCAACTGATGTATTTTTATATGGGGCAGATATTTCACCCCCACTAACTTCTTTTGTTATATTATTCGCAATATACTCTCCTGAAAATTTATCTGAAAACAGCATACCATTAATATTTATTGTTTTATTTGGTGTTTTTTTGTTTATTGTTAAAATGGTTCCTCTTACAAGACCTTTTTTAGAATTAATATCTTTTCTTATACCTGCATCTCCACTAATTGCTCTATCTACGGCTAAATCGTATCGTAATCCAACATTTTTACTTACAATTAAATCTTCTACTTTATCTTCTCTTCCCTTACTAATAACTCCTCTTCTTAAATCTCCCATCTTCTACCATCCTATTTTTTTTCTATTTTATCTAAAATGTCTTTAATTTCAGTTAATAAACTTGTTTGTTTTTTTGTTAATGCTAAAGTTACTTGTTTTGTTTGCCTGTCTGTAAGATGAGCTGTTGATGCTAGTGTTTTTTTATCTTCCTTATTTTCAAACCCAAATTCTGAACTTACATTAGCTAAACTTTGAATTCTAGTAAAGTCTTCGTAACTCATATTTTGGTTACCTTGCTGTTTTTTAACTATAGAATATGCTCCATACATATCTCCATCACCCATTTTGGATAATACTTTTTGCATTACTTTGTCGTCTTTAACGTTAAGAAGATCTTTCATATCGTCAACAATTCCTAGCTCTTTTTGTCTAGCTGCACTAACACCACTTTTTAATGCTTTAGCCATATCACCACCACCGTAAGAAGCAACAAATTGTCTAGTATTTTGTAATAAGTTACCATCATTGGAATCTGTTGCTATAGATAACATAGTTTTTGTATCATTGTTTTTTACAGCTTTAAGCATCTTATTTCTTTGCTCTTTGTTTAACGTTTGTAATCCTATAGCAAACTTGATTGCCCCACCCTCTTCCAATTCTTTTATTTTTTTTGGAGTAAAGAATTTTACATTTTTCATTGCTACAGTTTTATCTATTTCGGCAACCATTTCTATTTTGTCTTCACTATCTATAGTCTTGCTTTTTTTTATATTAGCCCTTAATCTATCTAAAACTTTTGGGTCTGTAACTAAATCTATTTTAGGAGATTTAATCAATTCTTTAAAATCAGACACATTACCTTTTGAAGCAGCTAAATACAATTTATTAACTTGATTTTTACCTAAATTTTTCACTTCTTTAAATTCATTTTCATTAGACACAAAACTACGGATAAGTTTATCATTTTTTACTTTCTTTTGTTTGGCTAAAAATTCTTTAAAAGTAATGTTTTTATTTTCTTTCTTTTCTTCTGAGAATTCATTATAATATTCATACCCTTGTATTAGTTTCTTTGCTTCTTTTTTTGTTTTTGGTGCATTTCTCTCTAACAGATACATCTCTTCTAATCCTGTATGACCTTTATCTTTTATAATGTTTCCCCATGATTTCTTAACATGTTTAAATTCATTATTCTTTTTAAATACAGATATATAATCCCCTGTTGAGATATTGTCTGCAAGCATAACTTTTAAATAATCACTATCAAAAGCATGAAACATCTCTGTAAAAGGAAGCATATGGTAAGTTTTAGCTTTTTCTCCATATGCTTGTTTAAAATAATCAATAGCCGACATACTGCTATCATTTTTATATTTTCTCTTGAAAGCCATCTTAAATGCTGCTGTTGCATCTATTGAGCCAGACCTAACTAAAACATTATTTTGAATATCTTTTAAAAGCTCTTCTTTTTCTTTTAATGGATCTTTTTTTGAAGTATCCATAATATCACTATAATTTTTTGCTAAAAATTTATAAACATTCTTAACCCCGAGTTTTGTTTTAAAGTCAGCAATTTTATGTCGTAAAACAAAACTTTTATTTTCTTTAGGATAGGCTGTTATTCCCCTATTCATATCTTGAATTTCAGCGGCAATTTCTTCTCCATAATCTCCACCGAATATATCACCCAACCATTCTGTAGTATGTCTCCATTTTCTTCCAATATATGCAGCAGTGCTAGTTTTTTCTCTTGCAAGAGAATATTTGTTAAATGCATTTCTAATATCAGTATTTGATTTAACTGAATCATTTTGGCTTGTAAGCCAATTAAAATTTCCATAAGTTTCATAGCCTTGCACTAAAACACCCGCCATACTTAATTGTTCACCTTTTATTCCTCTGTATTTAAGAGCCTTAAGAATTTCATTTTTATCTGCATGCGGCATTTCTTTTTTTATATGTTTTATTAGTTGAATGATCGGGTTTTTATATTGTTCAACACTTCCCACCTCTTTATTATTTTGAATTGCTGTACTAAGTAAGTCATTATCATAGAAGAAAGAGCCAAATTCTTTGTTTGTTTGTTGAAAATGTGTTATAAGTTTATTTCTTTCAGAATAGTTCATATCAAGTATTTTTTGGTAATTTTTATTTAACGAGCCTCCTTTTTCTTTTTGTAAATTCATAGCAAGAAACATTAATTGGTTTTGCCCCATTCCTTGCTCACTTTGCATAACTTCATTTGCAGCTTGATTTAAGGAAGAATATACAGATAAGGCCTTCTTTTTATCAGAAAAAACACCTGGCATAAATCCACTTCTACTTAAGGCATTTATTTGAGCCGCTTCAGATAAAACTCTCTTTGTTATAATCCTTTCATCTGTTCCTACATTATCTTTTTGTGCTACTTCCATCCCTATTTGTTGCTCTATGATTTCTTTAGAGATACCTGATATATTTGACACGCCTTTTATCTGTTTCATAATATCAAATGTTTCGGCTCTAGTAAAACCTATTGATTTATATTTAGTTAAACCATCTAATAATTTACTAGGATTAGTTTCACCTAAAAACTCTGCCAAATCCCTAACCCTGTCTTTTAATGTTCCAACAATATCTTTGTATTGTCTACTAGAGTTAACATCATTAAGAAATCCATGTGAATTAAATTTTTTCATCATTTCCTGAATGTCATCTACAGAAAACATTGTGTCGTCAGCAGCTTCATCTCTAATTTGTTTATTTATTCCTTTAATTGTATTACTATCAAATCCTTCACTTCCATCTTTTCCTATAAAATTAGATGTAATAAGGGCAGTTTTTTGAAAGTTTTTGTATCTATCATTTATATTTTCTCTTACTTGATCTGCTACAGCGCTAACTCCAGTTCCTACAGCTAAACCTGGTAACATAGGTAACCCCATAGCCAAAGCACCTAACCCTAACTCTAAACCATAAGTATTAGCATGACCAATAGATAAATCATGTTGTGCTGAGGCAGCAAGTTGAGCATCAATTCCATTCATACCTATATGTCTATGTAGCCCTAATAGATTATGAGTAACATAATCTGATAACCCAAAATCATAATTATTATATTGTTTGTCTAAAAACGACATATTTCCTGTTATATTATAACCTGTATTAGCATTTGGCATAAAGAATTGATTATAACCCATCATACTGTTAAACATATGGGATGTGTTTGTTTGAGGATGTTGCATCATCATCATCATCATATATGGGTCATTCATAAAATTATCATTCATTTTATTCCTTTAAAAATTCTATACCTAATAACATGTCTTTTTCTGTCACTTTCTTTTCTTCATTTTTTATATTAAAATATTTATCTATATTTTCTAAAATAGAGGAGTAAGTTGTTTTATAATCATCATTTTTTTTCAAAGATGCAATCATAACATCATTTAAAGCTTTCATTTTTAAATATCTTTTTTTATTTAAGTTTTCAATAACAAAACAAGCCAATAATAATTTTTTCAGAGTAACATTAGCTGTTTTGTTGTCAACATAAGCTTTGATATAGTCTATTAGCCACCCAACTTTCCCAGCATATCATTTATCTTTTCGTGACCAAGTAATGTGCTTATTTTTTTTAAACGGTTTAATTTTATCTGGATTTGAGTATGTATTGCCAATGGAATATTTTCTTCAATCCAAGCAACTTTTTTATTTAGATCATGAAGTGTTTTTACTGGTTCGAATTTTTTATCTTTATATTCAAATAAACACATAGCAACACCAGCTAAGGCTACTTTAAATTCAAAAACCCCTACAGAATTATCGGCTTCTTGCTCCATATATTCATAAAGTATTTCTGTTTCTGATATAAAACCAGTTCTTAAAGTAACATGTATTTTATTTAAAATAGCTACTTCATCTTCAATATAACCTTTGTCTACTAACTCTACAATTCTATAAACAATATCTTCTTCACTTAACTTTAACTCTTCCATTGTTTTATCAAAAAAATTCTCATATTCCTCTTTCTTAGACTTATCTTTGTTGTCTGTACTACTCTTTGCTTCCATATTTTGTTTTATATTGTTGTTTTTAAATAACTCTGTGTTAATTGTATCGTTCATTTTTTGTTCCTTTTTATTTTTTTAGTTTTTCACATAATTGTATTGTTAGTAAATTATACAATAATATTGTTTCTTTTTCAAAACCAGACCCATTATCTATTATTTTTATATTACCTTTATTTATGTCAACCAATATCCCATTCTCTTTATTATAAGGAAGAGTGGTTTTTATTTTATTGATAACAAATTCAAACACAGATATTAGATTTTTTTGTGATTCGTTGTTTAGTGTATAGAAATTAGGTAATACAATTTTTTTCCCAATAAACTCAACATCGTTAATGCAGTCAGAAAAAACTTTTATTTTTACTGTATCATCATTTAGTGCTTCTATTATAGTTTTTTTATTTAGTTCCGCCTCTATAAAAGAAATAGTTTCTATTCTAGTAAAAGGCTGGAATTGATTTAAAATTGATTTAATTTCAACATTATTTACATCTATAACCACAGCAATTAACCTTTCTTTAAATTAGGAATAACAACACTACTTGCATTCCCTATTATGCTTGATTTAGACATAGAGATATATGACATTGTTGTATTCTTATCTTCATCATTTATTTTTTCTTTTTCAATATATAAAACAATATTAGTTTTTGCTTTTAAATAACTTTTTTCTGTATCAACATAAAATATATTATCTGCCTTTATGTAAGTTGTTGGAGCAGTTAAATAAACTCCTTTTTCAAACGCAGTAAAAACATCTTTTACAATTAAATATTTCTTTATATATAATGATTTCGCAATAATTTGCCCAGAAGGAACAATAAATGTTTTACAATCAGAATATATTTGATTTGTTTTTGTAAAATACACATTATTGTTTTTTGTAATAGAAAAACTTATTGCATCTCCACTTTTTAAAGATTGCACAACAAATATATTGTTTTTATTTGAAACAATATTTACACTGTCTTTAATATTTAATAAATATGCTGCTTTATCTTCAAGTGAATCATCTAATGATATATTTATAACATTAGATTTGGCATTTACAATATTTGTATTTATATTAAAATACGATTTATATTGTTTATATGTGTTTAATGTAGTATTTTTTGAATTCAGATAAACAGCTTCAGATACATTTACCTGTAAATTACAATAAAAGTTAATTATGGCTTTCTTATATAAAATTTCCATATACCATGGACTCTCGGATATAGGTGTGTTTTTAATGTACATAGATTTTCCCCATATTCTCATTGTGTCGGATGAATATATTTTTTCTTTTTCAACAATAATTTCCTCTTTATTTTTTAATACATTAAAAACATTGTTATTAAAATTATATTTATTTCCTTTTTTATCTATTGCTTCATAACTCACTATCTGATATTTATTGCCATCTATCACACATTCATAAGAAAAGTATTTATATAATTTTTTATTTATATTCTCCGTAAAAAGGTTTATTGCTTCCCTTGATATTTTGTGTGTTTTATCTTTATCTGTTACTGTTAATGTATTTTTATTATCATCATAAACATAAGATGTTTCTGTTAAGTCATAAATAATGTCTTTTGTGTCTGATATTACAGCATTTAACAAAACAATGTTTTCTATTGGTATAGGTAATTCAACTTCTATTTTATGTTCAAATAGTGCAGACCTTACATCTCCTTTAATATTTATTAAATATGGTTTATTATTATTTTTAGGAATAAATAAGGCATAAGAGTTGTCTTCTGTTTTATTTTCAGTAACCTTAAATAAAGCCTTTGTTTTTATTCCAAAAAATAGAAACGCTTTACTTAAAATTCTGACACTGTTAAAATCAACCCTCATAGTTGCTAAACCTGAAAAAAATTCTATAAATTTTTTAGTTATTCTATACCCATTTGTGCTGACATTATCAGATTTATCACCTTCTTCTTTTTTTATGTAAAAATCAGCTGGATATTTAACTTCTTCGGGCAAATCTTCTGAGTTTATTTCTTTTATTCTTTCATCAATATTTTCCTTTTCAGTATCAATTACATATAATTGTTTTTCATCGTAATCTACTATAGTTTTTTCTATTACACTAAAAAACCCCTCTATTTTAGAAACTAAAACTAAATCATCTTTTTCCAATCCCAAAACAGGGTTATATTGAGTGTATATTTTTCCATATAAAGCAGAATCTATTTCTATAGTATTGTATAATGGATCTACTTTTGTTACAAAACCCAAAAAAAGATGGGTTTTTGTATTTTCGAGTCCTTTTGACATAAATTATGCTTCTTTTCCAATTGCCATAAAGTTTTCAACAACATAAACTTGTCCAGAAGATGCAGAATAAGTGTATTTTATAGCAGGGTTTTGAATTGTTTTGCTAGGAGCCCCTATTAATTGTATTCCATTTACACTTTGAATAGCATCACCATTATTAAACATTGCCTTACTTACTTGTAACTGTAACATTGATTCCATTCTTAATACAGCATGTATTTCTGAACTACCCGCCTCATATAATGGTTGCGGGTCTTCTCCATATGTTAAACTGTAGTTTATAATAATACCAGTTGCAGCAGCATTAGTTGAACTCATAGTTCCTTTTGTTAAAGCCATCTTTTATCCTTTTTTATTTACTTTTAGATTTTACACCTAATTTAATTGCATTTAATGAAGTAGGTGTTACAACTTCCACTGAACCTTCTATCGCTCCAACTTCATTAGTATCTATTTTAACAACTAAATTAGAGTAAGATAAAATAATTGGTCCTAATAATATATTCGAAGTATCCTTAATAATACTTTTTAATAATACTTCAATTTTTTGAAGTATTTCATCCTCATTATCGTGTGTCACATTTCTTTTCCCTACATAACCATCAACTGATTGTTTAATTTGAATAGCAACATAATCTAAACATCTAACTTTAGAAACTTCCATTTCTTCTATAGAATTCATATCTGTAGTTAATTGTCTTATAATATATGGATAAGAATTAAATGATTTTTGAGAAATTACCATAACTCCAGCACTAGCTATTTCATCTAACTCTGATTCTTGAAAATAGTAAGAAGAATTAATTACCCTGTCAAAAACAGTAATAGCCATATTTGATAAACCTTGTTGAGGTGGTAAATGAGCCATAACAGCCTGAATAACAGCAGCACCATAATAACCAGCATATACATTGTTACCTTTTACAAACTTATCAGGGAAAACTAACACCATATGCATATTATTAAAAGATTTAGGATATTCTTTTATAATTTTTTTAATTTCGTTTTTTGTATTTAATTTAGCAACAACTAAATCTTGACCATCTAAAGCTTCTTTTACTTCTAACCCTTCTATAATAGGAGTTATTATGATTTTTTTGTCAGTTACAACATCTTGGATTTTTGCTATGGCTTTTCCTGAATATGTTTCTCCTATGTCATTATAATATTCTTCGTCTGCAAGTTTAATATCTTTATTTCCAAAAATATAATCACCCACGCGAATATCACTACTACTAAAACCACCATTGTCTAATGTTACAGTATATGTGCCATCATCATTATCTTCTACATTGTAAGAAGAAGTTTCTATTTTTTTAGTTATAATTGGCATCTTAATCGAAGCTACACCCATTTTAAAGTTAGATACTTCACCAGTCGATACTTGTTCTGTTAATCTATTTAACAATCCAATAACTTTTTTGTCCGATGTAAGTGGGGTTATACTATAAAAATCTTCTACATTCACAAGTGAATCAAAAACTTTAGAATAACTCTCTAAATCATCTTTTATTGTTGGCATAACTTTAATTTCGAAGCCTGGCACTTCTTGGGCAATTAAATGCAATGCTGTACCTAATTTATTTTTCTTAGAAGGTTTTCCTAATAATTTTTTGTAGTTAGAATAGTTTACTGTAAGAATTTGATTTTCTAAATCAGTTCTATATGCATCAAAAAAGTTATTTAAAAATCCGTCAAAAACTTTTGCTGTTAAAACTCCCCCACTATAATTAGGAATCACCATATTTGCTGTAGACACAACAATGTTATTTAAGCTAGCATCTTTATCTGTAGGCTTATAAACAAAGTAAGTTAAATAAAACTTACCCTCACCTTTAATTAAAACATCCGTTCCACTATATGGTGCAGACGAATAGCTATAGTCTTTTTGTGTTAATTCAACATCTTTAAATTCTTTAACAATATCAGTTTTTAAAGATTTAGTTTCATCAACATCATAAGGAATTTCATCCCATAAAAGAATAGCTAAGTCATCTCCATCTCTATCAAAATCCCTAATAACTATATCAGTAAATTTACTATCATCATCTGGATCGTATACTCTAAGAGTATCTCCTTTTTGCAATCCTTGGTCAATTAAATCGCTTTCTGATGCTTGACCATCATCACCTGTTTCTTGAATAAAGATATATTTATGGTCTTTATCTTTAACATGCCCTTTCAACTCATTGTCACCAAAATCAAACAAGAATTTTGCAATAGAAGCACCCCATTCAATAGAATTAGCGTCCACCGTACTACCTTCTCTGGCTCCAGCTATTTTAAAATATTTACCTTTATCATCTAGTTGATCATTTAATTTTGCAATAGTCACACTATTTAAAACAGAAAAATTAAAACTTTCAGAAATAGAATGAAATTCATCCATTATTGGACCTACAATTAGCCCTTTAAGTAAAGAATCTAACATAACTGGTGCAGAAGCAATTATATCCTCTTGTACGGATACATAAGGTCTAATAGAAATCATTATTTATCCTTTTTTATTTATTTTTATTTCATCTTGTGCCTGTTGGTCAAACACTATGAAGTTATTGTATTTTAACATTTTTTCTTTAAAAAGTAAAATATTGCTTTCTATATAATAAATACTCCAATCTATTTCACATTCATACATATCATCATAATCTTTAGTTGGCACAATAGAAGACATTGATGGCTCCATAACTCTGGCTATATCAGAAAACATTTGAGATAAAACATTGTCCGAAACAGAAAGAACTAAATTATAAATTTTATAACCTAATTCTTCTAATTCAACCCTGTTATGTGCATATAGCTTGATTTGCATTTGGGCATTTAACATATGAACTCCTAACAAGTTTTCATTAGGGTTTATATTTTCTCCAGAGTTTATATGTATAGATATATCTTCTGTGCCAACAGGATTAAAACTCGAACCAGGCACAGCTAAATTAGCAGGAGATAATGTTCCTCTATTGAATAATATATAAATTGGATTTTCTCTAGCTTTATTTTCATTAAAAAAGACATCAGTTTCAATATCTTCTCTACCTATATCAGAAAGGAATAAGTTTGTTAATACCATATAATAACCAATCATTTCCTTGGGATTAGTTACTTTTCTATTAAAAGAATTTATTGTAGATGTAGAAAAAGAAATCTCTGTATTTTTTTGTTTCTCTCCAATATCTATTACTTTTACAGAATTATTGTCCAATGCCACCCATCACCTCCTTCATCTTATTATGTAGATTTTCCTTTATGGATTTATAAACGTTGGAATTTGTTGGTAGCGATGAAGTAAATACTTTTTGACTTATAGGGTTATTATTGAAAAGTGTTAATGTTGTTTTATGTATAATACTTAAATCACCAATATCTACAGAGTAGATTAGATCTGATTGGGTTAAGACAATATCAGGGAGTAAAGTAATATATGCATTATTTCCTACTGCAGGATTTAATGGTTGTTTACCACTCTCAATAGTTGGGGAATCTACTGGTTGGTCATTAAAGTAAAATCCATAACTAAAAACAGGTAATGAATACTTATCTACATAGCCAGTTCCACCACATGTTTTACAATTGCTATTATTTGAAGATTTATAATCCTCATCCCAACAATCGGGACAATGTTCTTTATTTTGTTTTTTAAATAAAAGCAATCTCATTCCATTTACGTTTTTTGCTTTTATGTAAAACTCTTGTCTTTTTACTTTATAAACCCCTCTTTGGAACGGTTTTAATTTGTAATTTGTTGTGCTAACAATAACATTTTTTATAATTTTGTTGTCTTTTAAAAATTCCACTTCAAAAGGAAAAAAATCAACATTATAATCAATAAAATTAGAGAATCCTGAAAATAAATAATCTATTTTATCTTTATTGTATGGTAACTCGCCAACTAATTTTTTTTCAGATGAAGAGTGTTTTGTCCATACTCGTAAAGTATCAGCTGTTACATTTTCATCCCAAATGTAAACAATAATAGAATTAACTGTGTCTTTTATTAATCTAATCATCTAATACCCTATAGTAATTAAACCATCATACATTTCATTACTACTTTCCATATCTGATGCATTAGAATACACACTTCCCCAACATTCATTATAGAAAGAAGATTTAACCATAGCATTGAGCATTAAATTAGCCCTTTGTCTATACATTTGTTCTAATTGTAAATATTCACCTTGTTTTCCATATAATGAAGTACCATTATTATTTGTATCAGCCACACTCACTTGATTTCTAACTTGAATAAAAGCCTCTGATCCCATCAAGTTGGCTATAATTAAGAACATTATTATACTTTTTCTTATTTTACGACCTGACAAAGAAGGATATTGAGTCAATATCTCATCTTCTACCATAGGTAATATCACGTCGTACAAATCATCTCTAAACTGTTCCATATTGTCATTAAGGAAATTTAATTCTGGTTTGTCTTGAATAAATTCTTTAATGTCATCAATATCTACATATAGAGCCATGTGTTATTTTCTTCTTGATGTTGTTTTTCTTGAATTAGTTTTTTTAGTTTCAACAACAGGTTCTTTTGTTTCTTCAACAACAGGCTCTTTTACTTCAGTAACAGGTTCTTTTGTTTCTTCAACAACAGGCTCTTTTACTTCAGTAACAGGTTCTTCTTTTTCTTTTTCCACTTTAACAGTTTCTTTTTCCACTTCAACGACAGGCTTTTCTTTTGCTTCTTCCTCTTTAATAGTTTCTTTAAGTATATCAAGATAATCATCCTTTTCTTTTTCTACTTGTTCGTTTTTTGTTGATACACTACTATAATTAATATATTCTTTAAGTGCTTCAACAGACATTTGTTTTCCTGTAATATCTTTTACAATACCTTTATTAGTAACACAATATTGAAGAATTTTGTGAGCATTTGATTTTAAATTATCATCACTTACAAAAATAGACTTACTAGGATCTATTAACCTACCATTTAACACTAAAACTGCTTTACTTGTGTTAGTAAAAGTCATTTTTTTTCCTTTTTTTTCTTAATTATAACATAAAAAATTATTAAGTAAAATAGTTTACCACAGCATAATCTATAAAATCATCATTTGTGTTCCCATTAATTCTTATCTTGTCTAAATATTTATCTGTGTTTATGTTAAAATACAATACTTGCTCTTGTTGGAATATTTTTATATCATCTAAATGTTTTATAGACAAATCTGGTTGTTTATACCATTCTATTGTTTGTTGAATAAGAAATTCTTTATCGTCACTAATGTCATTAAAACCATTCGCCTCTATTCCACCACCATTAGGAACTATTAATTTAGCACCACCCCCTCCAATTATTTTGAGTTCTGGGTCTGGAGGGCAGTAAAATCCTTCTATAATTTCATCATTAAAATAATTAACACATCCTAACCACATTAAATAAAAAGTGTTATGTCTGCCAAACCATGAGTATCCTATTTTTTTAAACAGTTCATCAATACTTTTAAAGTTATCAACAACAAATCTAGCTTTAACTTCTTCTTTTTTATCATGATATAATTCTATTCTCTGATACTCTTGACTATTATATGAATCTAAAACCCAATCGGAGTATCTTGCTTTATTTTTTGTTCCTTTTTTAAAATATTCGCCTTCTCTATCTAATATAAAATATTTGGTTTTAGCCCATCCTTCTAAATTATTGTTCACAATTTCTTCAGTAAAACATTCAACAATATAATCATTATCACCTGGCTTTGTATAATAATATATATCATGTTCTAATTCCAACGGGGCACCATAACAAGGTTTTCCAGTTGGACTACAATACTTATCTAACTCTGGTTCCCCATGTATCTGCCACCACTCATCTTTAAGTGGGTCAAGCCCTTTTAACCATGTAGCTATTGCCCAATCAGATGCATTACACGCGCAAGGTGCTTTATATGAACCAGCTCTTTTACAAGGAACAGGTAATCCAGCCGTTAAACCTCTTGCAGGAAAAGAAGCAAATAAAGTTAAATGAATAGCGAAATTTTCTTTTAATATCAAAGATTTTGATTGTAAATTAAAATATAATGTTCTGAACTTACCTTTATAAAAATATCTAAATTTATGTATTTTATGTTTTTTTAATCTTTTGTAGAATGTTTTATTGTCTACTTCTATATATCTAATATTGTGATAATATTTATTTTTCATCTCTTTTTCAATTGAATCCATTAAAAATGGAGTCAACATTTCTCTCATTGCGGGAACTTTAACTACTATTTTTTTTTCATTTTTATATTTACCACATCCACCTTGGTTTGGAGGAGGACAAGGCCCTACCAATTTATACAATATAACATCTTTTTGTTCATCAGGTATATTTGTTAACCATGGTTTTTTGCCTGGTATAACTTCCAGTGTTTTTGGTTTTACTGTTGATATAAACAGACTAGCCATTTTTTTTCCTTTTTTTTGTTATTTTAATATATTCAACATAGACATTGATGCAGCCCAATCAGGTGAAGTAGAAATAGATGAGTTATCTAATGCTATTGGGTTAATTTTTATCTCACTACCTTTTATTTTAAGTCTAAATAAATCATTTTTATTTATTTCAACATTTGTATATTGTCTGTGAGTATAAAAGAAGTCAACTATGCTAGTCATTCCATTAATCCATTTCATTGCAGCCAACCCATTACCATAAAGTAAATTCATTGGTATTGCAAGAGATATTTGAGGTATTGAAAATGATGAAGAAATACCACAACCAGGACTATACCCTGTAAATGGAGGATTATGTACATTAGCATTTGTTAAGGTTGTATTAAAACACATTCTCCCACCGGCCCAATTATATGAAGCTATGGATATACTTGACATAATAAAACTATTGTAATTAAATGAAATAGGTAGTCCTTCTAGAAATTCTGTTGATCCCATAAGACTAGTATCACCATAATATGGACCATTTGCTATCATTCTCCTATTTCCCAGATTTCTACAATTATGGTAATTCTTGAAATCAAAATCCGCTTTAATATTATCAGAAAAAGATTCTGTTTTAGTTTCTATTTCTATCGTTTTTGTCTCTTTATTATAATTTATGGTTGCTATTTTAATATAATCTTCTTTTTGATAAGACACAATGTTACCGTTCAATGGATTTAAATAAATGTTATTTTCTCCATTTTCTAATCCTATTATACGACCCATAACCTTAACCGAATTAAAGTTTATTTCAAACATATTATTCCTCCCTGTCCGTTACACTTACATCTTGTGGAACTATTATTTTTTTTAATAGCTTACCATCAATAATAGGTCTAGTTGGAACCATATCGTAAATCATAGAGTCTGAAACATCTCCCAGGTCGTCAATATATCTTCTTATTTCTTCAACCGTCTCTTCTGATAATACCTGTTCATTTTGAGTGGAAATCACATCTTCAGCAGATATACTGGTATTAACTCCTTCAACACCTTTAATCAATTGATTATTTAAAGATTTTATATATTCATTAGGATATGCATACCCTTTTAAATCTTCCTTAGTAAATCTCATATCTTCTTCTCTAAAATCTTTAACTTTTTCTTTATCAACAATAGCGGCAATATGTTCTTGCAAATTCTCATGGAATATGCCATTGTCTGAGATTGAATGTCCTTCTACCATTAAAGATTGTTTTTCTTCTATATTTGATCCATACAATCTTTTTGTTGTTTTATAAACAAGATTTCCTACCAATATTTTATCATCTCTTTCTATCTCAAAGTTAAATCCACTATAAGATAATTTATTATACACATTTATACAATTTTTTGTTGGTTCTGCTTTGTGGTTCGGAGTATCTTCCACTAAAAAATTTCCATATTCTGGATCTCCGTCTTGAAGAAAATCAGGCCAATATTTATCTTTTTTTATCTCTTCTTCTCCGCCCATCTTGTCAACAAATCCATGTCTTATTGGCATATCTATACTAAATTCATCATTATTTTTGTTAAATAGAAACAAAATTGTTTCATCTATTGCCATATCAGAATAATTTGAGAAATATATTTGCATCCAAACACTGTCATATTTTGAATACACTTTTTTTAATGTTTCTCTTTGTGCTATTTTAATATGAAACACATTAGAATACACTCCTTTATATTTTTTAAGGACATGTATAAACTTATATCTAAAAATATTTTTAAACACAATCCCATTTAAAGATATTGGTTTATTTAATTTAAATTTCTGTTCATTAGAATAATAAGGGTTTAAAGTTCTAGGCATATTTATATACACATCATAATAATCAAATAAGGTATCTTTTATATCTACTTCTATTATTTGTAAATAAAGAGGATATTTAAAATTACGTAAATTTAAAAGTTTTGATGTAGAAACAAAATTTTTTACAATAGGTTTTAAATCCATAATTTCTCGGCTAAAGTAATTAAAAGTTATCTTATATTCATTACTACTATCTATTGCTCTTATATATCTAATATCACCACTTTTAATGTAGAAATTTGATTTATGTAAATAAAATACTGATGCCTTGGCTTCAATATTTATTTTTGAAGAATTAATAGTTGTTACTTCGTTTTTTATAGTAAACGAATAATAAGAACTCTCTACATTTTTAATAAATTCATAATTTTTAAGAAATGAATAAAATACATTTTGTTTCTCTATAGGATAAGTATCTATATAATAATCCACTCCTTTATAATTAAAATGAGTTTCTTGATTATCAAAATAATATATATTACTCATTTCTTTTTTTGATAACTCAAAACCAACTACTTTCCTTATTCCATAAGGAGATATACCCATGCGTTTACACTCATTATTTGCTCTTATAACATCATCAGAAAGAAGTATTTTTTTATAATAATTCATAGTTTTTCTATCCCAATCAAAAGTGCCATCTTGTTTAGTCTTAAATATGTAAGCAGCTCTCCTATATGAAGGTTGTAAATATACATTTAACAAATAAATTAATTCTACAGATGAAATAGACTTCCTATTTATTTCTAATCCGTCAGAAGAATATAATATATTTTGTAAATGTCCTGATATTTGTCCATTATTAGAATACAAATACACAAATAATTTATTGTAAGTATTGTTGTTGTTTTTGTTAACAACATAAAAACCAATGCCTTTTTTAATTAAAGAAAGTTTACCAACACAAAAAGAATTCTTTAAAGAATAATATATTGGCATATTAAATATTCTTTTATATGGTCCTCTCATATTTTTGTAGGCATTCCCAGAAATTAAATTATCAAATATTATATTGGTCATTGAATAGTTAACTAATTTTACCCAATCAGTCTCATAAAAAGGAGCAGCTTTGTTTGGTTTTTTTTGCACTTTATTAAACCTTATACTTCTGTAGAGTCCTTTTTTTTGAAATTCCGATGTAGAATATATTCTTAGTCTTATTAAGCTGTTTATTCCAACAGATTTTAGATTAATTATTCTTTTATAAATAATAATATTTAAATCAGTAAAATCACTAATTATTCCATTTAATATATCTATCTTATCAATTTTTGTTTTAAGAATAAATTTAGATGTTTTTCCATATACTTCATTTAATTGGTAAATACCCCACATATCACATAAATACAAACTAACTCCATTTAAATTTGCAATATTTCCATTTTTAACTTCACTAACTTTAAATATTTGTTTATAAAAATCCTTTGTATCTATAATATAATATTCCCCTTTTGGTGCAACAACAGGAATTATATGTAAACAAGCCGAAACCAATGATTTTAAATTGTATGTATCTTTGTATTTTAATTTTAATGAATACACTGAATTCAAATTATGAAGTAAAAATATATTAAAATATTGTTCTTCTGAAGTTACAGGAAGTAAATCATTATTTAATTTAACAATTTTTACAAATGGTTTAATAATATAATTTAAAGAAATAGTTGTAGGTTCTTCTATAGTGTAATTATCTTCAACTTCTGTTAATACAGTAATATCTCCTATTCTAATGTGTAAAATTAATGGTATTCTGAAAAAGTAATTTTTATTTGTAATACAATAAGGATGATTTTTGCTGTTTGTCCATATACTGGTATATTTATTTTTTTTATTTAATCTTGTTAATATAGGGAAATTACAACCCATAAAAAACAATTCAGCATTTTTAATAACACCCCATGAATTCGTAAGAACAAAAGCTTTTAGATTTAAATTTTTTAAATAAAACATTGAAGAAGGTAAAGCAAAATCTACTTTATAATCATTTATTTTACATTCGAAGTTGGCTCTCATAATTACAGATTTTATTGAAAATAAAGTTCCAACATTATGAAAGTGAGTCCTGTTAAATGGATTCCTTAATGTTGAATAAAAACAATTATAACTATAAACTTCTTTTAACTTTTTGTTTTTAGTAAAATTAGAAATAGAAAAATCTATATAATCAATATAATATTCATTAAAATTGTGATACTCTCCAACAAACTGAACTACATTATTTGCTGACAAATAGCATTCCGGAGTTACAAAACCTTTTAAATTTTCTTTTTTTATTTGAAAAGATATACACTCAATAGTTAAAGCATTTAGTGTTTGTATATTAAAGTGAGCCTCTATATAAAGAATCTCTAAAGTATTTAAATTAAGATACCCTAATACCATTTGTGGTTAACCTCCATAATCGGACCATAATAACATTCTAAATTAGATGAATTTATAGATAAATCCCATTGATTATATCTTCCATTAACATTTATTTTATACTTGTAAGGAATATAATATGTATTACTATACCATTTTTTAAGTTTTATTGGTAGTATTACTTTAACAAAACTCTTAACAACAGACAATAAATTAATATTTTTATTAAGAGTAAACGGTTGATTAAGGGAATAAATACTGTTTAAGTTTTGTTGCATTGAGATATTTAATTTCATTTGGTTGCTTTTTATTTGTTTTAAATCCTTGTTTCTTGTTCGCTTAATAACATAGGTATTATACACATCCTTACTAGATAAGAAATATCGGTGATAACTTATTGGTGCATTTGCCGTTAAATTATTTAATTCATCTAAATAAAATTTAACAATAAAATTACATTTACTGCTACCAACATTGCTATATGGAACAATCATATTATGTATTAACTTAAATATATTTTTATAAGGGTAAATATTTACTTTATAATACATACTATGTGTATCTACTTCTTTTTTTAAAAGACAACCAATGCTTACACCGTTAGTTTGAGACAAAACAAATAAGTAGCCAAAATTAAATAAATGATATTTTCTTGAATAGAATAAATAGAATAGAGATAAAAATGAAGTGGAAGTCCCTTTATATTTACTTATTCTGTTTAAATAATTAAAAGTTCCACTTCTCACATTAGAAACAATCTTTTTGTAATATCTTTTTTGTTCTATTTTAAAACAAGAAAGTAACTTTTTGTTTGTGACATATTTGTAATCTCGTAAAGGAGGAAAAATAAAACCATCTAAATATTTTGCTTTACAATCTCTCCAAACATTTGGAAATATTGATGCCATACAACTTGATTTGAATTTATATTGCTTAACACTTAAAGGTATGTCAATTATATCCCCTACAGGTTCTCTCCACTTCATTCTATGTATATTTACTCTTAAAATAACTTGATGACTATAAAAATCTCTTAAAGGTATGTTTACTAGAGAAAAGTCCATACTTAGTTCATACCCAGTTAATGACATTAAAACAGCATATTTGTAGGTTTGACAAGGTGAATAAATACCAAATAAATGTATATAGTTATTTATAGACATTTTCAACATGTTGCCAATACTTTTTGTGTTAATTGTTTTTGTAAACAAAAGAGGGATATCTTTATCATAAATATAATCGTTAGTATTTGTCTTTAAATTTTTTATCTTAAAACGGATATCTATATACAAACCATGAAGGTTATACATTTTTTTATATGGTAATTTATATTTAAATTTAAAACTTAAATAATTTTTATCAAACTCCCCTATAACAACTTCTTTCTTTTTTTCGATAGAAAATATAGCTTTCATTGCATAATGATAAATTCCATTGTTGTCCCAAAAAACATTTCTTATCTTATTCTTATAAGAGCGTTTAATATATTTGGCTTTAAATGTTATCTCATTGTGTGCTACTTCAGAATAAACACATTTAATAGTAAAATGACTTAATTTTTTTTTAGAATAAATAGAATTGAACTTAATATTATTATTTTTCACATTTTCATAAGAAAAATCATATATAAGTATATTTCCATTTTTGTATATACCATCCATACTTATATATAATTTTTCATAGTTAAAGAATGATTTTAAAACACTTGAACTTATAGTGTTTCTGTATCCTATACTTATAACCGGTTTTGAGTTATAAGAACAGATCTTATAACTAGAATTCATTTTTATAGCTCTAAAACCTATTCCCCCAAATAAAGAAACAAAGGTTATTTCACTAAAGTTCATTACTCAGCAGCCACATCATCAAAAGTAAGTTGTAATTGAAAAGAATTTGTTAACTCTGCTTCTAAAGCATTTGAAGCGACAACATTTAATTCTAACCAAATAGGAGCATATTTGTGACTACCTATATCTACACTAGGAGAAGAACAAACGTAACCATACATTGCTGGTATCGTTGCATTAGAATAAGGCTTCTTAAAAACTATATGTTTAATACTATCATCATTATCATCACTATTAATAGAATCTATTTGTGTTCTAAACATAGGTCTTCTATAATTATTAACAATTAAAATATTCATTCCTACGGCCATATTGTCAGCATCTTCTTTTTTTACTGTTATTTTGTCTTCACCATTACTTAATGTTTCAATTATCGGAGCATTAATATAATAAGTCATATTATCCCAATCTTCATCAGATTCATATTTATTATCATCATCTGCCGTATCAGCCATATCTCCATTGGTAATACTGCCATCAGTATCTTCCTTAAACCATATTTCATTATTATCTGTATCCAAATCATCTACAGTCAAATACTGATTATTAGTTTTTATTGTTCTACCTTTTATATCAGAAAAAGTTTCTGCTTCATTAGGAACATTATCTCTGTATTTTATATGAGTTCCTGCTGCAGTACCATCATTTACATCTTGATCAAAAACAAACTGAAAATGGTCCAACTTTGTTGCTTCATAAAGTTTAATATTATCTGGTAAATCACAATCTTTAGAAATAGAAATAAAACAATCTTTCATATCTCTATCATCCGATTCATTTTTAATATAAACTTTAATTCTTTTAACTACCCCATCTTCTCTTTCTGATGCTGTAACTTCTGGTAAAATATTATTAACCTCTCCTGAAGGGATAGGATCTGGTCCTATTAAACCACCATTCTTTTTGTCATCACCAAAATCAACATGCTCTGATTTGTAAAATTTCACATCTTCATATGTAATCATTTTGTATTCCTTTTTTTTAATTTAAAATTAAATAATGAGTTGGCCCCATATATTTTTTTATTTTTATAGAGGTTTTAATTTTTATAAAACGATTAAAAATTATTTCTTTTGTGTTTATATTATCAATTCCTTTGTAAACCAAATTTATAAAATAACTAGAACGATACTCTTGTATTTTATCATAAATATTCTTTATTTTGAAGTTTATTCCAAACAGAAAAGGCTTTACTTCTTTTACTATACTAGGAGAGACTTTACTCTTCGTGTTGTTGTTTATAGAAAACATTCGGTAATTCTTATATTTATTAATCTGAATCATATTTAAAAAATCAATTCCAATATAATTAACATCCAATCCAATGCATTGTTTTTTCTCTAAAAACACATCTGTAGCTTTTGGTTCTATTATCTTTGTAAAAGGTCTGCTTTTAAAAAACAATATATTCTTACCTCTATATTTTATATCAATTACTTTAAAAGCTGAATTAAAATATTTTATTATCTTTAAAAAAATCGCTCTTTCAACATAAAATACCTTTTGACTAGCTAACTTTTCTAAATTTGTAAATGTTATAATTTCACTTTCATAATTACTTCTATTCCATTTTAGGTAGGTGTCTTTTATTCTTAACTCATTGAAATCTTCTTCGTTGTAAAAACCAGGAAATCTAACAGCACTAATACCAGAATAATGTTTATAAGTTTTGTAAGTAGTTTTAACGTAGTCAAATTGCTTAAAATAAACTGCTTTATAAAAAACATCTGGGGGATTAAGTATTATTTTTACAGGCAATATATATTGATTATTCATCTTTTTTCTCTATTTCTTGCGAATAAATATCAACCACACTATATCCTAATGATGAGATCAAATTAATATTTTCCACTTCTCTTCTTGTGTATGCTCTGTTTAATACTACAATTTCATAAATTTCACCTTCAAAATAATATTCTTGGTCTAAAATATCTTCATAAGAATCTTGCCCAAAATATAACTTTTTTATTGTAGTTTTATCATTGTCTCCAATCGCAAATTCTTTATCTATATCTACTTTTGTTGGAGATGGTGCATTTAAATATAATTGATATATTTGATTTAAAGTCTCAATAGAAACAAACCCTGATTCTTTTAGTAACTTTTTAATACATAAACTTTTTGCATCTATATATGCCATTGTTGTTGTATTTGCTTCTAAATTCATACATACATCAGTATATGTTCTATACGCTTTATATCCTCTACTTAAAACTTGTATTTCATCTGGGTTTAGATATGTTTCTTTAGGCCATATCTGTCTTCCGTTTATAAATATAAATCCCATATATTTTTTATCATCCATTTTTTCTGGATTAATCTGCACATTAGCTAAAACAAAAGTCATTGTTGTGTAGATGTTTGTAGGTAACTTCTCTCCTGTATTTACATACTCATCATTAAATTTACAGTTATAACAAATAAAACCATCTTTATTTGCCCATATTGTAATATGATGTGTTTGATTTTCATAGTCATCTATTCCATAAGCAGCTTCAAAAAGAATTGTTCCTCTATGGTTAGTATTATATACTGAGAAATTCATATGAACAGTAAATTCTTCTTTTATTTTTGGTCCAATATGATTCATATTTATATATCCACTTTTGCTTAAAACTAATTTGTTTTTTAAGTTTCTTATAGGTGTTCCGGTTTGTATAGAGGCATTTACTCTTATTGGAGTTTCTGAATTTTTCCAATCCACTAAATGTAAACCTCCTTCTGTAGTTGCAACTGTATTATTAATATAAGAAAGCACATCATCCATAGGAATAAGTTCATAAACAGTTTCTTCTACTTCTTTCATATCTGGAGAAAAAATAGACACAGAATAACTTTGTGGTCCATATTTTTCCCACATTGATCCTATCACTAACTTCATTATTTTATATGGTCCCATAGCAAACAATTCAGGAACTTTTGGTATACTAGCATATCTTTTAAATGCCTGTCCTTTTTTTATCCACACTTTACCTTGCGTTCCACAAGTTTCAATAGTAGTCTCATCATTCAACTCTATAATATTTCTTCCAAAAGGAACATAAGCGAAATAAAGCCAATCCCCTTCTTCAAACTCTACAACTTTATCCCCATAATAATTAGCATAATTCTCTGGGTCTGGTGGAGTAAAAGACATTGTTTCAAAGTCACTTTCAAAAACATTACCAAAATAAGCGTATCGTAGCATTGTAAAATTTAAATTATTTGTTTCATCTGTAAATTTTATAAAAAAAGTAGAGTTTGTTACTATTTTAGTATTTATCACTCTTCCATCAGAAGTAGGTTTAAATCTATTAGATAAATAAAAAATATCCATGTTTGATATTTGAGACTTTAATTGGTTTACGTTTATATTTATACTATTTACTTTTTTTCTTAAAGAAAAATCCAAATAAACTTCCATAGGTACTGACAACATACAATCTCCTTTTATTTATAATTAAAATAAATATCAAAACAACTAATAAAAGTAATATCTTCATCTTGTTGTTTCAATGTTCCACTCGGTAAAGTTATGGGTGCATTTAAAGTTTTAGCATAAACACCATCTTTTGGATTTATAATAATATTGTTGGCTATATTAAATTCATCTACCTTATCTGCATCACATTTAAAAAACATTGCTTTGCTTTGTGTGTTACAATAAACAAGAGTGCTCTCGTCCGAATAACCAAAAAATGTTATTTCATCTGTCGTAAACAAATACAGAAAACTATTTTTATTTGAATTTTTAACAACACTATATATTTGAGAACAAGCACCATTTCTTAATCCATATGTGGCAAAATTAGTGAAAGCATATTTATTGGGCACAAAAATAGGCTTTTCTAATGTTTTAACAGTTTCTATATTATCTCCCACATTAATGTCTAAATCTGTAAATATTTTTCTTTTTTTTATAGTTAGACAATCAACATCTAACATATACAGTATACCATCAATACTTCCATTTGAGCCTAATGAAAAAATAGTTTTTAATTCAATAAAAGAAGGTAAATTTGTGTTAAAAATATCTTCTAAATCATCCTTTATTTTTTCCATTATAACAGTTCTAGCTTCATCTACGTTAAAATTATTATCAATAGAAGATGTTACATCAATTACTTCTTCGTTATCACTATTTGCTTGATATTCTGCTATTGGCTTAATTTCTTCTTGCTTGTTTAGTTCTATAGTTGAATTATTAAATATTGTAAAAACATTTACTATTTTACTGTAAAAATACAAATCATATCCACTATATGCGATAACACAAATATAAACCTTATCCATAGCTATAGGAAGAGCCTTTATCATAGCTATATTACATTCACTAACATCAACATCAGGAAACCAATCACCTATAGAAACATTAAAAATAGCATTAAATTCATCATTTTTTACAACACCTCCAAATACACCATCTTTTCCTGCTGAAAAAATAAAACCATTTGCCGTTTCTACTCCATTTGCCTCATACCCAGAAAAATATACCCCTTTAACTGTAAATTTATCAGGCTTTAAAACTATAAATCCATTATAATCATTCGTGCAATACAAATCCCTAGACGAACAACAGCTCATTATCTTTTCCTTTTTATATAAAACATTCTACCAAAAGTATAATCATGTGCAAACAATCTAAAGTATACATTCTGTTCTCTATTTAGTGTTTTTTTAAATTTTATTTTTATTTTAAATTTCATATCCCTAGAAATAAAAGTATGAACAGCATTACACTTGCACTTATATAAATACTCCCCTTCATTAAAAGGTATTTTCCATGTGTTTCCAGGATATTCAACTTCTCCTAAATCTTCTATTGTAGCATTTCCTTCGGAATCTTCACTTCTTTTTCTTTTGTGCATCATTAGGTTAGACCCTATATCTTCTTTTACAGCAATTTTATCTTCTATTCTATATAAACCTTTATTTACATCTATAATAGGTTTTCCTTTGTTGTTGTAAACAATATTACCATGTTCGTCTTTTAAAGGAACATCTTTATATTTATAATTTCCTGGAGTTAATGGGATTGGAACATAAGCATAAATATCATCTAATGGAGCGGGGTGATTTCTATCATAAAACTCACAGTATACTTTAGTTGGGATTTCTGTATTAGCCCTTATGCTTTCCATTAAAATATATGATTTTTCGGCTATTCCTTCGTTATCTGTTTTGGTTATGTAATTAAGGTTAATATTGTGCTTTTTGCAAAAAGTATCATAAGAAACAAAAAAATTATACTCTGTTCCACCACCATGCGAATCTAACACGTTTTTAACCCTATCTTGCATATACATATCCCCATTATTATGTATTGTGGCATATATTATTTTTTGCATTGAAAAGTCACTCCAGACACTTCCTATCTTTTTCCCCCTGTATTGTCCTTTCCCATAAGGAGGTGTTTTAAATAAAAAGTAATTGGGTAGCTTTTTTGTTATATTTTTTATAGCACCATCTTTCTCTAAATAAGGATATAGTGAATTGTATCTCTCGATGGTCGATACTCTACCTAATCCCAATAAATCAGTTGCTATTGTTTCATTCATTGTTTTTTGTTCAAGATTGCCTTTTATTTTTGTGTTATAAATAAATATTTCATCATTTGTTTTATCCTCATCTGAAGTTTTTTTCATTTCTTTCTCCATATACCAAGCCCATCGTTGAAACACTTCATGAGATGAACGCCCTAGTCTGTAATCAGAACTGGAATCACCCATATAATTTTTAAACTTGTCTTGCACTATATAGCAAGTAGGTTTTATGTTCCCCAATATGTTAATATGTGCTTTTCCAAAACAACCATTCCAATATAGAGCTGAGTGTGTAAATAAATCGCTTATAGATAAACCCGGATATTCTTTCATAGGTTCTATTTGTAAACAATCTTTAATGTAATTAGTATTATATATTTTTTCTATTAAAGTTAAGTAATCTGGACTAATATCTGACCCTGCAGGTATCTCTGTTAAAAAAAAATTGTTTTTAACTTGTTCTTCATAATACTTTTGTTTTACATATTTCTTTACAATTTTGTCCCTAACAACTGGAAAAGAATAAACTTTCTTTTTTAAATACACATTTAAATAAAACAATTCATCCAATTCATTTTTAGAAAAATAGACTTTATCTATCTCCACATTTCCTTTTGGAAAAACTGATGCCAGATCGCTTATTTTTTTGTCAAACGAAGGTAATAAAAGTGGTTTTTCTGCTATTTTATTAGTATAATCAAACATACCCTCCGAACTATATGAATACCCCTCACCTTTTATGTAGTCAGGCTTTATTTCTTTAAAACTTAGAGACTTAAAGCTAAAAAAATTAAGAACTCCCATTACATTTATAAAAGACTCTCCATCTATTTTTTTTATTAAGTTCTCTATTAATGGCTTTGTATCAAAAAAAAACTCTGTCTCTATGCTTTCTACTAAATCATAATTTCTAAAAAATTTACCTTCAATTTCTCTTACTATATCAAAAAAAACAACCCTGTATTCCCCATCAATAACCATACATAATTGTCCTTGGTCATTAATAGATAAATAATCATTAAGAGTTATATATAATGTTATTGTGTTATCAGTGTCACACAAATCAATTATATCATTTGCCCCAATTTCCCTAGTTAATTGTTCATCCCCATAAATAGAAAAATATTGAAGGATATCTTGAGTCATTGTATTTTCTACATTAGCACTCATACTATAATTAACTCCGAAGAAACTGTTTCTAATTTTCCAGATATTGGATGTATTCTTTGTATGTTTTTATATATACGTTGTTTTAACATAATGTTCATCCATGGCCACAAATAAAATGGCCCATCTATATTTTTAACCGTTAGTTTACTTCCATATCCTATTCTTGGTTCTTTTAACATACCTTTAAAGTAAACATATTTTCGACTCCAGTCAGCCCATCTATCAGTATATCCACCTCTTTGTTCGCTTAATGGATAGTTATAGTGTTTATTAGTTTTAAATATTGTTTCTAATTTTGAATACTCGTTAAAATATAGTTTTTTTATGTAATCAAGATTAGTGTTACTATCCTTAAAAACTTCATTTTTGACATTGTATCCGGCTGAATTCCCCCCTGTATCAATATTTTCTATATAGACTAACGATTCCTCTTTTTTATATAAATAATGTTTTGGTCTTAAAATGGAATTAACAAATATTTTTTTTATATTACCTTCTGTTCCATACAAGACTTCTCCATTATTGTAAGACAAATATATATCAAAAAATTCATTACTATTATTAAAAGTTGGTATTAGTAGCTCTTTTTCTGTTCCAACTAACCCTTTAAAAGTGAACACTATATTTTTTCCTAGTAAATCTAATCCTATATCTAAATTAACTCCTTCAAATATATTTACATAAGAAGAATTATTCCATGTTTTTGACGGGACAGATATTCTTAAACAAATAGTAAAATTTTTATTATTCCCAAACATAGAAAAAAACAATTCATTATCCATCAAATTAACCGCTTTAAAATTAACTCCACTAATATACCCTGGTGTTACATCAAAAAAATATTCTTCCCCCATAACATCCTCATATCTAAGAAAATTGCTACCATCTGGTTTAAAATATTTATAAAGTTTAGATTCTTTTGCTTGTTCAAGACTAAATTCTCCATTATCGTCAGAAACTAAAGGAGTTTTGTTTGATGTCCAATTTTTAAATCTATCAAGAGTAATAGAACTTTCAAATATTCCTATTTCTTCTATAAAAATATTTTTCATTTTTATATTTTCTTTGTATGTTTTTAATTTATGTCCTACTTTAACACCAAAACCAGCCCCTGCATCTGTCACATCGGGATAACCTCTCCAATCCCAATCGCTATAACTGTAATAACTCTGGTTTGGTTGATACCACTCCCAACTCCCATCCTCTAACTGTTTTGGTTGTTTTAAGGACATATAACAATCAAATTCTTTTTGATAAGAGGGCAAATCAATAGGCTCGGAGATATTTATAGGATATCTCCCCTCCCTATCATAAGTTAATCTCATTCCTATTGAATCTAGTGTTATTAACATAAGAATCCTTTATTAATCCAATACATATTCTATAACTTGAATAACTGTATCAGGCATTGTAAAAAAGTTAAGACCTCTTTGTTGCCCTGTAAAATCATAAGCCAAATCAAATGTAATTTCTATTTTAAAAGCGTTATCTATTCCTGATTTTAATTCCGATAAAAGTCTATTCCCATGAGAATTAATACCATAAATATACTCATTTTTATTTAAGGTAATAGTTGTTGTATTTCTTGCATAAACTTCTCTAGTTGATCCACTATCAGAGTTTTTAATTTTATATCTTGTATCGTTATTATCATAACAAAACACAAATGCAACCCTAGCTTGTGTATTGTCATTAGGACAAGCAGTGTCGGCATTATAATAATCACTTATTCTTTCTGGTGCAGTAAGAGTATCATTATAAGATGTCATTGTTCCTTTATCATCCCAATGAACTCCTTTTACACCTTCCCAATTTCTTTGACCAGTTTCATCTATAGCTTCAAGAAAGAATGTTGGAGCACCTTGTACAACTTTTAATTGTTTTCTTGTTCTTACACCATCAACCAAATAGTCTCTCATTCCAAAAAACATTGTAGCCTTACCCGTTGCTGGGTCTATTCTTATTTGAGAGTCCGGAGTTATTTCATATCTTAAATTTGGGTCATGATAAAATCTAAACCCTAATTCAAATAAATTAACATTACCACTAATTGCCATTTTTTATCCTTTTAATTGTTATCTATTACAGCGGTATCCTGTGCCGCCGATTAATATACTGTTTCTTGCACCTTTTAATGTCTTACCGACAGATGTTTATTTATTCTATTAGATTTCATTTTGTTCAACAAGAACATTTTGTAGACCAAGTATCTTAAATTTAAACGATAGGTCTTGACTATCTCCAGTATAATTTTCTGGGATATAAAAAGTAACATCAAATCTAACAGCATTACCAACTCCTGTTGATATTGTTTTTAATCTAGGAATAATATCATTAGCTTGTGTCTCATCATCATCGTCGTTTGGATATGTGTATGCCCAAAAGTCCTTAATATACCAACCATGTGGTAATCTATCTCCATGAGACCATAGCATAAATCTATCAGGGTGGTCATCATCATCACCATAAACATCTCTTCTTGTCATAATGATTTCTTTAGAAGAATCATCATCATCTCTTTTTGCAGCTCTAAAATATCCAGCTTCGACATTTGTAGAAGTTGACCATCCAAACTTATATTCACCTACATTAAAAAATCCCCAAATAACATCATCACCTTCTTCTGATAATTTCTTATCATCATCACTACTGTTGTAATAAAAATTAGCAACATGGTTATTAGGTTTTAAAGAAATTAAGTCTTCTTCATCAGGAGCAGTTACTTTTACAGATTTAACAAATTCAACAGCGGGAATTTCTTTTAATCCTCCATCGCCATCATCTACCAATCTAACCAATGTCCATAATAAGGTATCATTTGGTGACAAAGTAAGTTTCGTTCTAATTGATTTTTGTTTTGCTGGATCATATTGATCCCAAGCCCCAAAATAAACTGTAACAGTTTGCTCTTGTTGATTTACGGAGTTAAGTGCAATTTTAACATCACCTGCAACCAATTCATAATTTAAATCAGGGTCTTTAAACAATTTAAATCCAAATCTTTCCATATATAAATCCTTTTTTTTGTTAATTATAGCATAAAAAAATGTTTTATAGAAATGAAATATTAATTATAAGATTATTTTTTGTAGAGAAAAAAAAGAAGAAAAAGAGGGGTAATTAACCTCTTCTTTGCCCTTGTCCATATACTAAACCAACTCCTGCACCTGCAGCACCTGCACCTGCAGCATATTTTAATTTTTTACCATGTTCGTCTACAAACCCTGCAACAGAATTTGCTCTACCTTGAGCTCTATTTGCTGCTTCTACTTGGTTTCTATAAGCTTCCATTAATGCTTCATGTTCTTTTTTATGACCTTTTCTTAGACCACCAAACCATCCTGATTTGTTAGCATTTTTATAAGTATCAGCTTTTGCTAATAATTTATCTGCTTTTTTACCACTTCTTTCTGCTAATGTTTTCATAACACTTTTTGCTGCATAAGGAGATAAAGCTGCTGCTCCAACCCCTGCACTTGCTATAGCAGCTTTTTCAGCTGTGTTAAGTCCATCATCTTTCTTAGCCGCTGTCTTAATTAAATTAAAACTTCTCATTGTTAATCCTTTTTTTTGTTAATTTTAGCATATTAAAGTTTTTTTTGCAACCTACCATAGTTTTGTAGTACAGTTTTGGGATAAAGTATTCTATTTATTTTTAAATATGATCTTTTAAATCTAGAACCAATATTTTTTATATTAACATCATTTAAAAAATTAAATTCTACAAATTCTTCCATAGTAAACTTGTCACCTCTGCTATTTAATCTACTATCAGAATTAGTCTCACCCAACGAGAATAATTCTATATAATTATTCTCATTAGTTGGATTAAAATAATCTTTACAAGATAAAATAATCATTAGTTTTTCCCTATAATTGCATCTGCGTAATATTTAGATATACTATCTAACACAGATGTAAAAACAAAAGTAATTTTATCTCCATTATCTAAATCAGCATCACTAATATCAACAGTAGCCTTATAATATTTAACTTCATCAGAAAGACCATCCCATTCACTATATGGGTCTTCTTCTATATTACAGTCTTTAAATGTGTATCCATCTGTTTTATCTTTATAAGAAATACCAACTTGTATATCATAATTATCAATATTAATCTCAGCTGCTGTTGCAAAATACAATGTTAATGTTGTTTTTTTTGAATCATATTGCGTAAATAATTCATCCATTACCGCAGGATAAATACCTGAATTTTTTTTATGTAACATTAATGAAAATTTAGAACCACCACTTCTATAAGGAGAAGCCGTTATTATTTGCACCTTTTCTTTTTCACATCTATAAGAAATAGTCTCTCCTGATATTTTAGTATTATAAAATTTACTAAAAACATTTACTAACGATGATGGTGCAATATCGCCTGATATATTAGAATCAATAATAATCCCATTAACTTTTGAAGCATTATCAAACAATGGATAATCATCATTATTTATTTTACAATTCTCTAGATAAACATCTCCATTAGCAATAGGTGATCCATCATCTTGACTTATCTCACAGTTTATTGCTTTTATTGATGTAAACGAATCAGAATTTATTTGACCTACTTTACAATTTTTTAACACAACATCACTATTGGATATATTATTAAATGCATATCCGCTTGCAATACAATTATTTAAATAATAAGTTGAATTTTTTGTTACACCATCAACAATATGTTCAACATCAAGATTTGATTCAAACATTTTAACTTTATCAAAAGTTGCACTACTATGTGATCTTTCCTTTAATATAGTTCCTATATTTTTATATTTGTTATTTATAAGTGTAATACCTTCAGAAACATATACCATATGTAAATCCATTACACAATCCTGGTTACTGAAAGTATTTCTTATCGCATTTAAACGGAAATGCATATCATCTGTTGAACTGTTATGATAAATCCATGATTTAGTTGAATCATATTTTGTGTTTATTGTGTTTATTCTTAAATAGTTAGTAATATCACTGCTATTTGCATTTGTATAAAAAATATATTTATCTGTTTTAATAGAACTATCTTTAATATCAACATCAAGAAGATACAATGTATAACCTCCATCGCCAAACATAAAAAAGACACCATCTGAATTAAATTCAGAATTTTTTATTTTCAAATACATTGTTCCTGCTCGATCACTTCCACCCCTATCACCATAATGTCTAAAAGTGTCATCACTGGTTTTGATTGTTGAATTAATAATACTAAACACAGAAGTTCCGTATTCAGCATCATAGTCACTATCAGCACAAAAAAATCTATAAGCATTTATATCTGAGTCTACAACATTTACCCTTTTAATAAAACTTCTAACATCATCATTATTATTATATGATATAACTGTACCACCAGAATCAAAACTAATATTTGTTCTAGTTATTTCTATTGTTTTATTTAATTTTGTGTCGTTACTTGTGCCTCCAACCCTAACAAAAGCATAGTCACGACCTTCAGGCCATGAACCAGCAGATATATCACAATCAATAAAACCTATTATTGAATTTTTTATTACAAAACTTGGGTTTGTATCTCTATCTGGATAATGCATATCTATATTTTTAAAATAAACCATTTTTTTATCATCTATACTAATATATGCTTTATTCTCTGCTGCAAAATTTGCTTTTGAACTATCATCATCATCCCAATCCTTACCATCATCTGGTCTATTATCCCAATATTCACCATCATTAGAATGTGGCCAAGACATTACAATACCGAAAGGTAGAGCTTTATTAGTGTCCTCTGGAATTATTAATTCCGTACCTCTTTTAATGTAAAATATAGATATATTATCCTTATCTCCATAATCTACATTATCACTCCATAAATCTTTTATTGGTTTATCTACACTTAAACCATCATTCCCATTATCTCCATTAGCTGGGTCAACATAATAAATATTAGCCATTTTTCTATCCTTTGTTATCTAATCTCGTATTTCATTTGTATAACATTCATAGTGCCTGTAACTTTAATAGTATCTCCACTAAAAACAGGTATATCAATTTGTTCATATGCATACAACACTAATTTGTCATTATCATTATAATAAATTTCAGATATATCTTTATTATTATTTTTAAATGTTAACAAATTAGCTTTTTCATCAATTGAAATATCTTCGTCAGTAGCATTATCAATATAAGTAATATTAACAATTTTATTAAACACGGGTGCACTAGAAAACATTTCTTTCATATACAAAAATGCTTTATATATGTTCTCAGTATTTTTTAATAAATCACTTATTCCTTGTTGATTTTTTGTTTGTTCAAATGCAACATCTTCTTCTAAAGGATTATCGAATCTTGTTTTTATAGTATTTCCCATATTAAAACTCCTGTACGTTTTTCATGTAATAAGAAAGTGTTCCTTTAACTTCAACCTTATCACCATCGTTTTCATCTGTTTTAGGAATAACAGGAAATTCGTATTCTCTCCCAACAACAATCTCAAACTCTTCATCATTGAATTTAATGTGACAACTACCATCTCCCGTATTAACTACAAATATCTTGTTTGCATTAACAGGTTTATCTATCTCTACATAATCATCGCTTTTAATTGTATCCATTTTAAGTATTGTTTCTTTATTTGGATACAATGAATACATAGCTCTTAAATATAAAAATGCTTTATATGTGTTTTCAGCATTCTTTAAAGTATCAACTACACTAGAAGCAGAAGTAGAATTTGATTCTAACGCAATATCTTCTTCTAAAGGTTTATCAAACATTGTTGAAATAGTTGGCATAACTAAATCCTTTTTTTGTTTATTATAACTTACTATTTATTGTTAGTCAAATATTGTTTTTAATATAAATACAAAAAATAATTTACTAAATAACAAAAAAATGTTAAAATCTATAAAAAAGGATTTTGTTTTGTGTAAAAAAATATTGTTTTTGGACTTTGATGGTGTTATATTGTCGCATAAAAATAACGATTTAAATAGTATAAATTCAAAATTAGAATTATTAGACCTGATAATAAATAAAACTAATGTTCATGTTATTATCCACTCATCTTTAAAATACAAAGTACAAAGAATCTTATTAAATTCATCTTTAAAAAATAAAGACAAAATAATAGGAACAACATTGGATACTCATGTTATAAAAGGTGGGCAAATAAAAAATACGATTAAAAAATATAATATAGATAAATTTTTAGTTATTGATGATGATGATACTTATATATGTTCAGAAAAGCACAACTATATAAACAAATCAAATTTCTATCATATTAACGGAGACAATGGATTAACAGAAGAAGATGCAGATAAAATAATTGCAATAATAAACAATCTTTAGTATAATAAATAAAAAAAAAGGAAAAACATTGAATGCAACACAATACTTAATTAAAACAGCTTATTATAATAAAATAAAAGATAGATTCGGTAATAATAAGTTTATAATGGATTTTGTTAATAGTAATGAATTTAACGGGAAACAAAACAAATTACACAAAAAGCTAGATGAAATGCTAGCAAATGATTTAATTACCCCAGAAGAACATAAAGAGTTAAAACATATTTCTGGACAGGGGTCTAAAACAAAATTTAAAGCAGAAAGAGATCAATATAGGGCATCACAAAAAAAACTATCACAAAAAGGAATAACTGAGGGTGAAGATATAAAACAAAAAGTTAACCTTAACAATGAAACACCTATTTCTATCAAAAAATTAAAAAACAAAGCAGAAGAAAGAAAAAGATTTAAGCAAAAGATATACAATACAAATACAAACAATGAAACACCAAATACTGTAAATACAAACAATGAAACACCTATTTCTATCAAAAAATTAAAAAACAAAGCAGAAGAAAGAAAAAGATTTAAGCAAAAGATATACAATACAAATACAAACAATGAAACACCAAATACTGTAAATACAAACAATG
>Ga0256837_1000187_pt1 | contig 56424 bp, 46 predicted proteins | sample 4562384metaG_FD_185976 | JGI IMG/M metagenome (GOLD analysis project Ga0256837, IMG submission 185976) | Hydrothermal vent microbial communities from Guaymas Basin, Mexico - 4561-384 | ecosystem: Environmental > Aquatic > Marine > Hydrothermal vents | place: Mexico: Guaymas Basin | collected... | reverse complement strand
TGAAGCAGGAAAAGGATTTGCTGTTGTTGCTCAAGAAGTTAGAAATTTAGCTTCTAGATCTGCTGAAGCTGCAAATGAGATTAAAACACTTGTAGAAAATGCAACAACAAAAGCAAATGATGGTAAGAAAATATCTGATATGATGATAGACGGTTATCATGAATTAAATGAGAATGTTTCTAAAACAATTGAACTTATAACAGATGTTGAACATGCTAGTAAAGAACAATTATCAGGAATAGAACAAATTAATGATGCGGTTAACTCTTTAGATAAACAAACTCAAGAAAATGCTTCTATTGCAGCACAAACAAATGAAATTGCGATACAAACAGATACCATTGCTAAATTGATTGTACAAAGTGTAAATGAAAAAGAATTTATTGGTAAAAATTTAGATAATAGAAAAAAAACTTTAGATTTAAATTATACTGGACCCGAAAAAAGAAAAAGAGAAAGAGCTATTAAAAATAATGATAGATATAATTTAGTACATAAATCAAAACAAAATATTCAAATAAATGATAACAATTCAATTGATACGGATGATGAATGGAATAGTTTTTAAGATATAATAAGCTATATAACTAAAAATATATTGTATAATCCAAGAAAAATACAAATAGGATTAACATGTTTGAACAAAGTATAAAAGCGTATGAAGAGGCTAAAAAAGTAATACCAGGTGGAGTTGATTCTCCTGTACGTGCTTTTAATTCAGTAGGAGGAACTCCTCCGTTTATTAGTAGGGGTGAGGGTTCTTATATTATAGATATTGATGGAAATAGATATCTTGATTTTGTACAAAGTTGGGGACCACTTATTTTTGGTCATTGTGATAAAGATATTGAAAATGAGGTTTTAAATACTGTTAAAAACGGATTAAGTTTTGGTGCTCCAACTATTTTAGAAACACAATTGGCAAACGAAATTGTTGAGATGTTTGATAACATTGACAAAGTAAGATTTGTAAGTAGTGGAACTGAAGCAGTTATGAGTGCAATTAGACTAGCTCGTGGTGTTACTTCAAAAGATGATATTGTAAAATTTGAAGGGTGTTATCATGGTCATAGTGATTCACTTTTAGTTCAAGCGGGATCAGGTATGGCTACATTTGGAGCTCCAAGTTCACCAGGAGTTCCTGCTGATCTTACAAAACACACACTTTTATGTGAATATAATAATATTGAAAATCTTAAAAAATGTTTTGAAGATAGTGATGATATTGCATGTATTATTATTGAACCAATTGCAGGTAATATGGGATTAGTTCCAGCTTCACAAGAGTTTTTAAAAGTTTGTAGAGAACTTTGTGATACGCATGGTGCGTTATTAATATTTGATGAAGTTATGAGTGGATTTAGAGCAAGTTTAAAAGGTGCTTCTGGTATTGTAGATACAGTTCCAGATATTGTAACTTTTGGTAAAGTAATAGGTGCAGGTATGCCAGTTGGTGCATTTGCAGCTTCAAAAGAGATTATGGGGCACTTAAGTCCTGATGGTGCAGTATATCAAGCAGGAACATTAAGTGGAAACCCTGTAGCTATGGCTGCAGGTTTAAAATCTTTACAAAAACTAAAAGCTGATAAAACTATATATGATAGATTAAATCAAAAAGCTATACGATTAACATCCGGTTTAAAAGATGCTGCATCTAAAAATAATATACCATTACAAGTTGATACAAGAGGTAGTATGTTTGGATTTTTCTTTTGTGAAAAAGCACCAACAAATATCAAAGAAGTAGGGCTTTGTGATTTTGACAGATTTGCAAAATTTCATCAAGAGATGTTAAAAAGAGGTTTTTATTTTGCTTGTAGTGCTTATGAAACTGGATTTATTTGTGATACTATGACTAATGAACAAATAGACAGTTGTATTGCTGCAGCTAATGAAGTTATGAAGGAGTTATAAAATGGTAAAACATATAGTATTTTTAAAACTTACACCACAAGGTTTTGAAAAGAAAGATGAAATTATACAAAAATTACAAAATCTTCAAAATGATATAGATTTTGTTTTGGCATTAGAAGTTGGAGTAAATTTTGCAGTTGAAGATAGAGCTTATGATTTGGCACTTACAGTGATTGTTGGATCAAAAGAGGAGTTACATAGATATGCAACTCATCCAAAACATTTAACTGTAATAGAATTTTTAAAATCTCTTGGTACAACATCTAAAGTTGTAGATTATGAAGTAAATAAAGCTTCATCAAATGAATCTGGTTTTGCACATGCTCAAATTACAAAAGAGGCAAATGTATATTTTGATGGAAATGTTACTAGTAGATCTGTTATTGATAAAGATGGTATTAGAAAAACTTTGGGAATTATGATGCCTGGAACTTATACTTTTGGCACTGAAGCAGCAGAACATATGGAGATTATCTCTGGAGAAGTAGAAATTTTATTAGAACAAGATAGTAATTGGGAAACTGTTAAGGCTGGAGAATATTTTGAAGTTCCAGCAAATTCATCATTTGATATTAAAGTAAAATCAATTACTGATTATTGCTGTACATACTTTTAAGATATATAGATGAATGAAAATAAAAATAACTTTGAACCAAAGCATAGACCAAAATTAGAAGCCTTAGATAACCTATCTTTAGGTATATCTATGGTTGTCGCTCTTTTAATTGGTGTTGGTATTGGTTTAGGTTTAAAAAATCTTACAGGATATACTTGGACTTTGTGGATTGGTGTTGCTTTAGGAATAGCTGCAGCAGTATTAAATGTATATAAAGCTTATAAAAAAGCTGCTAAAAGTTTCGATGAATTAGAAAATGATCCCCGTTATGCCCATAGAGCAAAATATGGTGATAACAATTTTGATGAAGATGATGATTAAAATATTTGCAAAGGTATTTATAGTTATTGAGATAGCTGTAATTGTATTTTGTTTATTACAAGGTAATATGATATGGCTTTTAAATACACAAATTGCATTCTTCTCATCATTGATTATCACTATTGGTGCTTTTTTAGGATATAAAAATAATATAAAATCAAGAATAGAAAAACAACAAATAGATTTAAGTGATCCAGATAAAATTGATAAAATAGAAGACCCTTTTGATCTATATAGTGATGATCCTATTAATTATGATGAGATTAGCAAAGAAGATGCTAAAGTTATAATTCAAGAAGAGAAGAAAAGAGTAAAACAGCATACATTTAAAAACTTTTTTTCAAGTTTCACTGCAGCTAGTTCGATTTATAGAATAGTTGGTTATATTGGTTTAGTGGTTGGATTTTTTTTCCTGGTAAATAATAAACTATTTAATACATATGCTTATATGTTTGGACTTATTATTGTACCAGCTGGTGCTTTAGTGATAAGTTTTATTCTAAGATCAAAGGAAGATTGATACTAATAGTATCTGGCTTTATTTCTATTAATGCATCTATTTTAGATGCATAATCTTCTATTTTATTAGTTTGAAATGTATCTTTTATATCTTCATTTTTATAAACTATATCTATACATATTAGTGGTCTTTTTTTATCATCAACTTTTATATACTCACCAGTTTTATATCTTACATGTGTTGATATTGTTTCATATTTATTAAAACTTTCATAAATATAGTTTAGCAATTTAATAAGATCATTGATAACAATTTTAAAATCAGGAATTGAAGGATCATAATATTTTAGAAATTTTGCTTTTGATTTCATCTTATTTGTACTAATAGCTAAATCAAGTATTGAAAAAAGATTTGTCATTTGTGCATTTGTACTTAATTTCTTTTCTTTTTTAGGTTGAGAACTTTTATATAACTTTAGACAAATTTCATGATCATTTTCATATCCAACAGTAAGTGCATATAATAGATAGTTTCCAAGATTATGATTTATATATGAAGTTTTTGTTCCATAAGACTTTGGAGCATATTGTAGTGTTAGATCATAAAGTACTTTTGGATGTACTTTATTTAATAGGTATTGAGCTTCACTATTTGAATATATTATTTTTCCATTTTCATCAAAAGACAAAAGTGGATTTAAGTCTATCTCAATCCATTTTTCAAACATATATTAGCTCTCTACGTAGTTTTTAAGGTTTCTTCCAACTTTTGGATGTTTTAGTTTTTTAATACCACTTGATTCAATTTGTCTAACTCGCTCTCGTGTTACACTTAGTGCCTTACCAATTTCTTCAAGAGTTCTATCACTCTCATCACTCATAAGACCAAATCTCATTCTAATTACAGCTTGTTCTCTTTCATTTAATTGCGAAAGTATTTGATCAATTTGTCTTTGTAAATCCTCTTTCATAATATTATCTGTTGGGCTTGGACTATGAGTATCTGGCACAAAGTCACCAAATTTACCATCATCATCACTTCCAATAGGTGCTTCTAAAGAAACAGGTTCTTTTGTGATTTTAATAACTTGCCGAACTTTATCAACAGGTAAATCAACTTCTTTTGCAATTTGATCTACATCTGGCTCTTTACCATTTTCTTGGATACCCTTTCTAATGATTTTATTAATTCTATTAATTGTTTCAATCATATGAATAGGAATTCTAATAGTTCTTGCTTGATCCGCAATAGCTCTACTTATTGCTTGTCTAATCCACCAAGTTGCATAAGTTGAAAATTTGTAACCTTTTTTGTATTCAAATTTATCAACAGCTTTCATTAATCCAATGTTACCTTCTTGAATAAGATCTAAAAATGGTAATCCTCTATTTGTATATCTTTTTGCAATAGAAACTACAAGTCTTAGATTTGATTTTGCCATTTTTGTTTTAGCTGAATCAGTAATCTTTTTACCAAGCTTAATTTGTTCAAGGATACTTTTTAGTTCTTCTTCATCTAAATTAAAACTATCTTTACTTGCTTCTTTTGTTTGAAAAAGTTTTTTAATCTCCATATAAGTACTAACCATAGTAGCTTCAGGTACAGATGCTGCTATTTGTACTTTACTCATATTTAAGATATTTTCAAGTAATTCATTATGGTTTTTCTTTAATGTTTCATTGAACAATGGTAATTTATACTCAAGTCTTGCAAGTTCTTGATCAAAACCTGTGTCACTTTTTAGTGCAGTTTCCATAGCTTTTACAATTTCAGTAATTAATTTACTAGTAGGTCCTAAATCTAAAAGTGCATTTTTTAAAATTGATTTTTTGTATGTTAAAGCTAATGAAAAAGTTAATTGATCTTCTTGGGAATCACTTTTTGCTTCCTCTTTAGAAACAAATTTTTGCCAATCTTTTTTTGCTTTTTCAAGAACTTTAAATGCATCTAAAATCATTTGAGCTCTTTTATCTAGTTTTTTATCTTTTTTACTAGTTTTTTCCTCTTCTGTTGGTTCTTCTGCATCTTCAGCTACTTCTTCAGTAGTATCATCACTATCATCATCTCCATCGAAATTTTTAAATAGCTCTTTTACTTTTCTTTCACGATTTACTAAAGGTTCTTTATATTCTAAAATGAAATCAATTAAATAAGGAACAGAACAAATTGCATCTAAAATTGCATCTTCACCTGTTTCAATTTTTTTACTAATTTCTATCTCTTCCTCTTTTGTAAGAAGTGGAATTTGTCCCATTTCTCGTAAGTACATACGTACAGGAGAGTCTGAACGACTCCACTCTAGTAATTCTTTATTTTTTAATAGATCATAAACTTCAGCGTCTTCACCATCCATCATTTTAGTTAGTTGATCTTTTTTTCTTTTTGCTTCAGTTGCATTTAGTCTTTTTGCTTCTTCTTGAGAAGATATCAAAGTAACATTGTACAGTTGTGTTAATGCTATTAGTTTCTTAACATTTGCACCTGATGGTGTTTTAGGAAAAACTTTAATTAATTTTTCATAAGTAAGAACAGAATCTTTGTGTTCTTTTATGATTTTTTCTATAACTTTATTTAAATCTTTTGCAGTCATATTTTTATGGCCCTTGTATCTGTGAATATGTAAAAAAGGATTATACCCAAATTAGTTAAATTTCTAATTAATTTTTACGTTTAATAAATTATTTTTGATATTTTAGATAAAATGGCGTAGAAATTTAAAAAATTTAGGGATTTTAATGAATATAATTACAGGAAAAGTGTGGAACTTTGGCGATAATATTGATACAGATTTAATTATTGCTGCACGTTATTTAAATAGTAGTGATCCACACCATTTAGCAAAATATGTTATGGAAGATGCAGATCCAGAATTTGCAACAAAAGTTCAACCAGGCGATATAATCGTAGCAGGAGAAAATTTTGGATGTGGAAGTAGTAGAGAACATGCTCCAATAGCATTAAAAGCTGCAGGTGTTTCTGCAATTGTTGCTAAATCATTTGCAAGAATTTTTTATAGAAATGCATTTAATATGGGCTTACCAATTTTTGAACTTGATGAATCTGGTCAAATAAAACAGGGTGATTTGATTAAAATAAATATGGAAGAGGGTAGTATAGAAAATTTAAATGAGAAAAAAACATATAAATTTACGCCAATTCCTGAATTTATGCAAGAGTTAATCTCAACAGGTGGATTAATCAATTATGCAAAGCAAGAGATGCTAAAAAAGGATAATAAATAATGGGAAATAGTTATAAAATATCTATCATTAAAGGTGATGGAATTGGACCAGAGATTGTAGATGAAGCTATAAAAATTTTAGATACAGTTTCGTATTTATTTGATTTTTCAATAAGTTATGAAGAATATCTTATGGGTGGAGCAGCAATTGATGTTACTGGTGTGCCTCTTCCAAATGAAACAATTACAGGAGTATTAGATTCTGATGCTTGTTTATTTGGAGCAATTGGTGGACCAAAATGGGATAATTTAGATAGAGAACTAAGACCAGAATCTGGATTATTAAAATTTAGAAAAGAGATGGGAGTTTTTGCAAACTTAAGACCAGCAATTGTATATGATGAATTAGTAAATGCAAGTAGTTTAAAACCAGAAATTATCAAAGGTGTTGATATTATGGTAGTAAGAGAGCTTATTGGTGGAATTTATTTTGGTGAACCAAAAGGTAGAGATGAAAATAAAGCTTTTAATACTATGGTATATTCAAAATCTGAAGTTACACGAATAGCTCATACAGCATTTAAACTAGCTATGAAGCGTGGTAAAAAAGTTTGTTCTATTGATAAAGCAAATGTTTTAGATGTATCTCAATTATGGAGAGATACAGTTGAAGAGGTTGCAAAAGAATATCCAGAAGTTGAATTATCTCATATGTATGTTGATAATGCAGCTATGCAATTAATTGCAAATCCAAAGCAGTTTGATGTGATGCTTACAGGAAATATTTTTGGTGATATTTTAAGTGATGAAGCTAGTATGTTAAGTGGTTCTATTGGATTACTTCCAAGTGCAAGTACTGGTGAAAAAACTGCTGTTTATGAGCCAATTCATGGATCAGCACCAGATATTACAGGTCAAGGTATAGCAAATCCAATAGCTACTATTAGTTCAGCTTCTATGATGCTAAGATATTCATTAAATGAAGAAGCTGCTGCTGATGCTATTGATAAAGCTATTAAAAAAGCATTAGATGAAGGTTATAGAACAAAAGATATTGCAGCATTTGATGCAAAAGAGGTTGTAAGCACTACAGAGATGGGTGATATAATCGCAAAATACTTAACTAACTAGTCATTAGACATGATAAATGATATGGAAAACTACTGTAAAGGCAGTTTTCCTCTTCATTTAAATTCTACACAAAATCAAACACTCCAATTTTTAAAACAACTTTTTTTACCATATACTTCAAGAGTCTATATTGTTGGTGGCTTTGTACGTGATAATATTTTACACATAGACTCTTCAAATGATATTGATATAGAGGTTTATGATATATCTGAAAAACTTTTTAGTCAATTAATGAATGATATAGGTGCACTAGGCGTTGGTAAATTATTTTTTGTATATAAATATCAAGGTATTGATATATCACTTCCCAGAACAGAAACAAAAGTATCTTATGGACATAGAGGTTTTGATGTAAAAATTTGCAATAATGAGATAAAAGCATCAAGAAGAAGAGATTTTACAATAAATGCTTTAATGATAAATATATATGATTTTAAACTTTATGATTTTTATAATGGCTTAGAACATATTAATAAAAAAATAATTTGTATTATTGATGAAAAAAGTTTTAAAGAAGATTCGTTAAGAGTTTTAAGAGCAATGAGATTTGCTTCAAAATTTGGATTTAAAATCGAAAATAATTCTAAAAGAATAATGTGTGATATATCTTTAGAAGATTTATCAAAACAAAGAATAGCTCAAGAATTTATAAAAATGTTTAATACATCATATTTATATTATGGATTTTATTATCTGTTTTCATTAAATATTGCTAAGCAGATATTTGATATTGTTATAGATAAAAAGACCTTTATTTATATATATAGGTTTTATAAAAATAGATCTAAATATTTTAATGTTAAGATATATCAGTATTATTTCTTATACATATTATATAACTTTATAAAAATAGATATACAAAAACTTGATTTACCTAAAAATATGATTAATATGATATTGAAAGAATATAAGATAGATTTAAATATTAGTGATAAGCAATTATTAATAATTTCACTAGATAAACCAATAAAGTATTGGCTTGGCTGTTTGGATGATAATATAATATTAAGAGCAAAAAAATATAATATATATAATGACACTTTAATTACAGATGTAAATTCAAAAAGTGTAATAGATGATGGATTTAGAAAAGATGAAATATCAAAAGAAATAATTAGAAGAAAGATAAAGTATATTCGTGATAAAATATTAAAAATATAATTTTTATAAGGATATGTTTATGAGCAATAAAAAATATAGATTAGTAACAAGAAGTGATATGGATGGTTTGGTCTGTGGAACTTTGTTAAAATATCTAGGAATTATTGATGAGATAACTTTTGTACATCCAAAAGATATGCAAGATGGAAAGATTGAAATCAATCAAAATGATATAACAACAAATTTGCCATATGTTGAGGGTGTTAATATCGCATTTGATCATCATCATAGTGAAACAATACGAAATGAAAAAAAAGATAATCATATAATTGATCCTGATGCTCCAAGTGCAGCTGATGTTGTATATAAATATTATGGTGGAGATGACAAATTTCCTTCTCGTTTTAAGGATATGATGGATGCAGCTAATAAAGCAGATGCAGCTCAATTTTCTAAAGAGGATATATTAAATCCAAAAGGTTGGGATCTACTTAGTTTTTTAATGGATAGTAGAACTGGTCTTGGTAGATTTAGAGATTTTACGGTTTCAAATTATCAACTAATGATGGATTTAATTGATTACTGTGCTCAACATCCAATAGAAGATATTTTAGAGCTTAGTGATATAAAAGAAAGAGTTAATCTATATTTTAAATATGAAGAGGAGTTTATAGAACAACTTCACAGATGCTCAACTATCCATAAGAATTTAATAATTGTAGATTATAGAAATGAAGAGATTATATATCCTGGAAATAGGTTTATGATATATGCGCTTTATCCTGAAGTCAATATATCTATTCATGCTATATGGGGAAGAAATAAACAAAATATAGTTTATAGTACAGGAAAATCAATTATTAATAAAACTTCAAAAACAAATGTAGGTGAATTGATGCTTAGATTTGATGGTGGTGGACATGAAGCAGCAGGTGGATGTCAACCTTCTATAGATGAAGCTAAAAATGTTTTAGATGAGTTAATCAAACAAATTAATAAGGATGGATAACGTATGAAAAAAATGAGTTCATTAGCTAGACTAATTCTTCCTATATTTTTGGTTGGTATTGCTTTTATTTTATTTATCAATTTTGGTATGGACTATGTAATTGGAGATATGGCAAATAGTCAAGAGATGATAGAGATAAAGAAAGTTATGGTTTTTATGCTTTTTTTAATGCTTTTATTACTTGCAGGAACTACTTATATTATATATGATACATATGTAAGAGAGCCTATGAGTGAGATGATTAATTTTCTTGAGTTATTAAAAGACGAGAGATATGAAACTTATGATAAAAAAACTAATACATCAGATATTGATACTTTTATAGCTCAAATAAATAAAATTATTAGCTTTTTAGATCAAAAAGATAAAGATACAAAAAATTTAATAGAACAAATTAAAATAAAAGAAGCATTTACAAATGATATTTTAGATTCTCAGTTAAATCCTATTATGGTGATGAAAGATCAAAAAGTTGTAAGTGCAAATAAATCTTTTTATAAATTTTTTAATGATTGTATGCATTTAAGTGGAGATAATTTAAATAACTACAAAATTTTTATAGATAAGTTTAAAAAAGAGGATGGTTATATTTATAATTTTGATGATAAACAATGGGTTGATTATATAATTGAAAATAAAAATAAACAACATCAAGCTAAATTAGTTATAAATGGCAAAGAGATAATATTTCAAATCAATGTTATGAAAATTCAAGATGAACAATATATTGTAAGTTTATCAGATGTTACGCAATATATAATTGCACTTAATAAAGCACAAGCAGCTCAAGCAGCAAAAACAACTTTTCTTGCTACTATGTCTCATGAGATTAGAACACCACTAAATGGTATTTTAGGATTTGCAAAACTACTTGAAAGTGTTGATTTACCTAAAAAAGAGAGAGGGTATATATCTATAATTAATAATAGTGCTAATTCACTTCTTGGTATTATTAATGATATTTTAGATATTTCTAAAATGGAAAGTGGAAAACTAGAACTTGAAACACATCAATTTGATCCTTTTAAAGAATTTGAACCAACAGTAGAACTTTTTGTTGCAAAAGCTGATGAAAAAAATATTGATCTTTTATTTTTCTTAGATCCTTCATTACCTAGATATTTATTGGGTGATTCATTAAAATTGAAGCAAGTTATATCAAATCTTTTAAGTAATGCTATTAAATTTACTCCTGAAAATGGTGAAATTTTAATTAGAATTGAACTTTTAGATAAACAAGATAGTAAAGCTAAAATAAAATTTTCAGTAAAAGATAGTGGTGTTGGTATCCCAAAGGAACAACAAGCAAATATATTTAAGCCATTTTCTCAAGCAGATAGTAGTGTAACAAGAAAATTTGGTGGTACTGGACTTGGACTTACTATTTGCTCAAAAATTGTTGAAGCAATGAAATCTAAAATTATTTTAGAAAGTGAAGCAAATAAAGGAAGTGAATTTTATTTTATATTAGAGTTTGAATCAAAAGAGGATAGAACAGTTTATCAACATATTGATGATAATTTAAAAGTTGCAATTTATTGTAAGCAGATGGAATGTAGATCTCAACTTGGCATTATTAAAAAATATATAGAACATTATGTTAATCTTGATATTATAAATAGTATAAATAATATAAATGATAAAGATATATTAATAATAGAATATAAAGACTTCTTGGAATTAAACAGCGATGATATAGGTATATCTACACTAATTATTATAAATAATGAGTATAAAGATATTAATATTAAAGATAATTTTAAAATTATAAAAGCGCCAATTAATCCATCAAAATTATATGATGCAATAGTTGAGATATCAAATCCTCATGCTACAGATCAGATTGTTCATGATGATGTTTTAGCACAATATAATTCAACTGTATTAGTAGCTGAAGATAACTTTGTGAACCAGCAATTAATGATTGCTATGCTTAAACAAAGAGGTATAGAAGCTATTATTGCAAACGATGGACAAGAAGCTCTTGATATGATTGTCAGAGGTGATAAGTTTGAGATTATTTTTATGGATATAAATATGCCAAATATGAATGGTATAGAAGCGACTCAAAAAATTATAGAATATGAAAATAATCATAATATAAAACATACTCCTATAGTAGCACTAACTGCAAATGCAGTTGCAGGAGATAAAGAAAGATTCCTAGAAGAGGGAATGGATGAATATATTCCAAAACCTTTTGAAGAGAAATTATTGAATGATGTATTAGCAAAATATATTGTAAAAAATGAGGATAATATAGTAGCAGAGGATGTTATCTTAGATTCCCAAGTTTTAAAGAAAAATTCAGATTATGATATTGAAGCTAGTGCGGCTTCCCTTGGGTTGCAAACAAGTGTATTTACCATGATATTTAAAACATTTTTAGAGCACATAAATACAGATATAGATGCCCTAGAAGAAGCAATAAATGAAAAAAACTATACTAAAATTGTGAATGTAGCACATAAAGTTAAAGGTGCAAGTGCAAATCTTAAAATTGAGAAAATTAGAGAACTAACTGAAAATATGGAACATAAAGCAAAAACTAAAATTGATGATAATTTTGCTACAAAACTTCAATGGTTAAAAAATGAAGTAGAAAAACTAAAAGAATTATTTGAAGAATATCAAAACTAGAAATTAATCTAGTTTTGATAATTTTTCTTTTACAATATTATAAAATTGATCTAAATCTTTTATATTTAGATTAGCTTCTCTTTGTTTTTTACCCCACATTGGTTCTGGAAAATATGAGTCTTCTTTAAATCTAGCCATTATATGAAAATGTACATGTGGAACATAGTTTCCAAAAGAAGCTATATTTATTTTTTCTGGCTTAAAATAATCAATCATAACTTTTTCTATAATATCTAAAGCTTCAAATATTTTAAGTTTTGTTTTTTTATCACATTGAGATAACTCTTTATATGGTTTAGTAGTAAATATTTTTAACCATGGTATTTCTGATTGTTCAATTTGAACATTTATATAATTATTCTTTAAAATTGTCATATATCTCTAGAATTTCCTTTTTAGAATTTATAAATAAATCTACCAATTTTGGATCAAAATGTTTGGATTTTTCAGTTATTAAAAATTGCATAGCATCTTCTATACTCCATGCTTTTTTGTATGGTCGTTCTGACGTTAATGCATCAAATACATCTGTAATAGCTACTATTCTTGCACTAATTGGTATATCATCCCCTTTTATACCATTTGGATAGCCACTACCATTATATCTTTCATGATGATTTAAAGATACCAATGCACCTTGGGCTAGATATTCACCCTTTGCATCTTTTAATATCTCATACCCAATTTGTGCATGTGTTTGCATAATTTTATTTTCTTCAAAATCTAATTTTCCAGTTTTTAATAAAATTTTATCAGGAATTCCAACTTTTCCTATATCATGAAATGGTGCAGCGTAAAATATAATTTCTTGCTCTCGTTCACTTAATCCACACTTTTTAGCTAGTACTCTTGAATAATGTGCAACACGTGCAACATGATTTGCAGTTTCTGGATTTTTATACTCTGCTGCTTTTGTAAGAACTGTTAGTGCTTCATGCTCTCTAGAGATAATTTTTTTAGTTGCTTTTGCTACTTCATCTTGAAGATGTAATGTTTTATCTTCTAGAAGCATTTGAGAGTATCTTAATTTTAAAAGATTTGTTGTTCTTGCTTTAAATTCTGTAAGATCTATAGGTTTACTTAAAAAGTCAGTTGCTCCAGCTTCAAGTGAAGATATTTTTAATTCTTGATCATCACCTGCTGCAGTAATTACAATAATTGGAATATTAGAGTTTATTTTTCTATATGCTTTAATTACATCTAGTCCATCAATATCTGGCATCATATAATCTGTAAATAATATATCAATATCATTATTTAAAATATAATCAAGTCCTTCTATTGAAGATTCAAAACATTTAATATCTAAGTCAAATTGAGAAGAGTAAGCTTGTACTAGCATAAGGTTAATTGGTTCATCATCAATATATACAGCTTTAAAATTTTTAAAATCCATTATGGCCTTTCAAAATATAATAATTTATTAGTATATTATCATTTAATTCATAATTAAAAGCTTTAGCACGATAATAATATCCTTAAATATTGTTTAAGTATAAGTTGGATATAATCCCAAACCATTTTCAACCATTAAGGAAGTTTTTGTAAAACTGAATTAAGAGTTTTATAAAGAGTTGGCAAAAGTTTTATGAACTTTTAGCCTGTTGATATGGCATATAAACACAAAGGACACTTATGAAAGTAAGAGCTTCAGTAAAGAAGATGTGTGACAAATGTAAGATTGTCAAAAGAAGAGGTATCGTAAGAGTAATTTGCGAAACTAAAAAACACAAACAAAGACAAGGATAGTAAATGGCTCGTATTGCAGGGACAGATTTACCAAACAAAAAGAGAATGGAGTATGCTTTAACATACATTTATGGTATTGGTTTACATACTTCAAGATTAATCTTAGATGCAACTGGAATCTCTTATGATAAGAGAGTTCATGAGTTAACTGAGACAGAAATTGCAACAATCAGACAAGAGATTCAAAAATCTTATATGGTTGAGGGTGATTTAAGAAAAAAAGTTGCTATGGATATTAAAGCTTTAATGGATTTAGGTTCATACAGAGGTTTAAGACACAGAAGAGGTTTACCATGTAGAGGGCAAAAGACTAAAACTAATGCTCGAACTAGAAAAGGTAAAAAGAAAACTGTTGGCGCAGCAGCTAAGTAAGGGATTATAGATGGCAAAAAGAAAAGTAACTAGAAAAAAAATTGTAAGAAAAAATATTGCTGATGGTATTGTACATATCGCTGCAACATTTAATAATACAATGGTAACGGTAACAGACAATGCTGGAAATGCAATCTCTTGGAGTAGTGCTGGAAACCTAGGTTTCAAAGGTAGTAAAAAATCAACTCCATTTGCTGCACAAGCTGCAGTTGAAGATGCAATGGAAAAAGCAATGGAACATGGTATTAAAAATGTAGCTATTAAAGTACAAGGACCAGGTTCTGGTAGAGATACTGCTGTTAAAGCTATTGGTGCAATGGAAGGTGTGAACGTAAGATCACTTAAAGATGTAACTCCATTACCACACAACGGTTGTAGAGCACCTAAAAGAAGAAGAGTATAAGGATAAGATATGGCAAGATATAGAGGACCTGTAGAAAAAATCGAAAGAAGACTTGATGCTGATCTTGGACTTAAGGGTGAAAGAAGACTTAATGGTAAATCTGCATTAGAAAAAAGACCTTACGCTCCTGGGCAACATGGTCAAAGAAGAAGTAAATTATCAGAATATGGTATGCAACTTCAAGAAAAACAAAAAGCTAAATTTATGTATGGTGTTTCTGAAAAACAATTTAGAAAATACTTTAAAGAAGCTGCAAGACAAGAAGGTAATACTGGGGCTAACCTTATTACTTTAATTGAACAAAGACTTGATAATGTTGTTTATAGAATGGGATTTGCTACAACTAGAGCAAATGCTAGACAATTTACAACTCATGGACATGTTTTAGTTGATGGGAAAAAAGTTGATATCCCTTCATATGTTGTAAAACCTGGACAAAAAATTGAGATAAAAGAGAAATCAAAAACTAACCCTCAAGTAGTTAGAGCGTTAGAATTAACTAATCAAACTGGTATTGTTGATTGGGTTGATGTTGATACTGATAAAGTATTTGGAATTTTTACAAGAATACCAACAAGAGAAGAAGTTGTAATCCCTGTTGAAGAGAGATTAATCGTAGAGTTATATTCTAAATAATAAGGTTGGATTCAATATGAAAAAATTTGTAGATACACCATTTTTACCAACAGAAGTAGAAATTGAAAGAATATCTGAAAATAGTGCTAAAATTTCAGCATTTCCATTTGAAAGTGGTTATGCTATAACTTTAGCACACCCTTTAAGAAGATTGTTAATGAGTAGCTCAGTTGGTTATGCACCAATTGCAGTAAAAATTGATGGTGCTGGACATGAATTTGATTCTATTAGAGGTATGCTTGAAGATATTGCAGTATTTATTATTAACCTTAAAAATATTAAGTTTAGAATTAATAGTGATGAAGAGCAAGTAGAAGTTGAATATTCATTTGATGGTGCAAAAGAGATCATCGGATCAGATTTAAATAATTCTGAAGTAGAAGTATTTTCTCCTGATGCTCCTGTTGCTACTATTAATGCAGATTGTAACTTAACTTTTAAAGTTATAATTCAAAAAGGTATTGGTTATATGCCTTCTGAAGATATTAGAGAAATTGTTGGTACTGATTATATCCCAATGGATGCATTTTTTACACCAGTAAAAAAAGTTATTTATGATATTGAAAAGATGCTTGTTGAAGATAATCCAAATTTTGAAAAAGCTGTATTTACAGTGGAAACAAATGGGCAAATTTCACCAGTTGATGCTTTTAAAGAAGCTGTAACTGTTATGTATTCTCAAATGTCAGTATTCAATAAAGTATTTGATTTATCAGAAGTAACTGTTAATGAATCAAGTGAAGATACTATTGAGTTAAAAGATTTAATAGCAAAAATTGAAGATCTTAATTTAAGTGCTAGAAGTTTTAATTCATTAGATAGATCAGGTATTAAATTCTTAGGTGAATTAGTACTTATGAGTGAAGTGGAAGTTAAAAATATTAAAAATCTTGGTAAAAAATCATTTGATGAGATCTCTGAAAAATTAGAATCTCTTGGTTTCCCAGTTGATAGTACTCTTCCAGAAAATATTGCCTCTGCTTTAAGAAAAAAGCTAGAGCAATTAAAAGCGTAATAAAGGTTTAATATGAGACATAAGCACGGATATAGAAAGCTTAGCAGAACATCTTCTCATAGAAAAGCATTGTTAAAAAATATGGCAATTGCTTTAATTGAGAGAGAAAAAATTGAAACAACAGTTCCAAAAGCTAAAGAACTACAAAGATATGTAGAAAAACTAGTAACAAAAAGCAGAAATGCTGATTTAAATACACATAGAGAAGTTTTCTCTTATTTACAATCAAAAGAAGCTACAAAAAAATTAATTAATGAAATTGCTCCTAAGTATGAGGCTAGAAATGGTGGATATACTTCTATCATTAAAACTAGAATCAGAAGAGGTGATGCAACACAAATGGCATTTATTTCATTTGTATAATCTTTAATAGATTTTATAAAAAGGGGCAGTATTTACTGCCCCTTTTTTTTATACTTTTTTTAAATTATTTTAAACACTACATAAACAAATTTTAGGTACAATCTAGCAATATTCAATAAATATAATTACATTTTAGGAGTGATATTTGATTACTTTAAAAGAAGCATTAAAATTATCTACACAAGAGATTAAAGATCTTAGAGATGATTTAGCTAAAAAGATTAATGATAGTAGAGAACTTGGTGCTTATGTTGAGCAATTAAAGGGTGAAAACATATCTATTAGTGGAGATGGTATACCTATTGCAATCAAAGATATTATAAATGTAAAAGATTGGAATGTAACTTGTTGTAGTAATATATTGCAAGGTTATACAAGTCCTTATGATGCTACAGTTATTAAAAATTTAAGAGATGCAGGATTATCTCCATTTGGAAGAGCAAATATGGATGAATTTGCTATGGGTAGTTCAACTGAATCTTCTTGTTATGGTAAAACTTTAAATCCTCATGACAGTACAAAAACTCCTGGAGGAAGTAGTGGTGGAAGTGCTGCAGCAGTTGCAGCTGGTATAGCAATTGCATCATTAGGTACAGATACAGGTGGAAGTGTAAGACAACCTGCAGCTTATTGTGGTTGTGTTGGTATGAAACCAACTTATGGAAGAGTAAGTCGTTATGGTGTTACAGCTTATAGTTCATCTTTAGATCAAGTTGGACCAGTAACTCAAAATGTAGAAGATGCAGCAATTTTATACGATATTATATCTGGACATGATGAAAAAGATAGTACTAGTGCAAATGTTGATTATACACCTGTTGCTCCTAATTTAAATAAAGATAAAAAATTAACAATTGCAGTAATAGATAACTTTATTGAAGAAGCTTCACAAGATATTAAAAATACATTTGAAAAAACTATAAAACAACTTGAAGATGCAGGGCATACAATTATTAGAAGAACTATGATGGATACAAAAAAACATGTAGCTTCTTATTATATTGTTGCAACTGCAGAAGCAAGTGCAAATTTAGCTAGATTTGATGGTGTAAGATATGGAAATAGAAAAGGTGATGCTGGACTTAAAGATATGTATATGCAAACAAAAACACAAGGTTTTGGGCCTGAAGTGCAAAAAAGAATTATGCTTGGTGCTTTTGTTTTAAGTAGTGGGTATTATGATGCATATTATATAAAAGCACAAAAAGTAAGACATTTAATAAAAGATGATTATGAAACTATATTTGCTGAAGCTGATCTTATTTTAAGTCCTGTAGCTCCTACAACTGCACCAAAATTTGGTGCTTTTAAGTCATCTTTAGAGATGTATTTAAGTGATATTTATACAATATCAGTAAACTTAGCTGGATTACCAGCTATTAGTGTACCAGTTGCAAAAGATAGTGATGACATGCCAATAGGTTTACAACTAATTGCAAAAGCATATGATGAGCAAACATTGTTTGATGGTGCTATGAGCTTAGAATCTGTAGCAAATTATAAAAAATAAAAAGGAATATAAATATGAGAATTAGAAAAAGAGCGTTAACATTTGAAGATGTATTACTAGTACCTGCTAAATCAGAAGTATTACCAAAAGAAGTGTGTTTAAAAACAAAATTAACTAAAAATATCAGTTTAAATATTCCTTTTGTTAGTGCAGCAATGGATACAGTTACTGAATACAAAGCTGCAATTGCAATGGCAAGACTTGGTGGTATAGGTGTTGTACATAAAAATATGGATATTGATTCTCAAGTTTTACAAGTTAAAAAAGTTAAAAAATCTGAAAGTGGAATTATAATTGATCCAATATCAATTCATCCAAATCAAACACTTCAAGATGCTGAAGATATTATGAGTACATATAAAATTTCAGGAGTACCTGTAGTTGATGAGAATAATATCTTATTAGGTATTTTAACAAATAGAGATATGAGATTTATAAAAGATTTTTCACAATTAGCATTAAACGTTATGACTAAAATGCCATTAATTACAGGAATAGTTGGAACTACACTTGAAGCTGCAGCTGAAGTAATGCATAAAAATAAAATTGAAAAATTACCTATTGTTGATAAAGATAATAAATTAAAAGGTTTAATTACAATTAAAGATATCAACAAAAAGATCGAGTATCCAAATGCAAATAAAGATGAGCATGGAAGATTAAGAGTTGCTGCAGCTATTGGTGTTGGTCAATTTGATCGTGCAACAGCTTTAGCAAATGCTGGATGTGATGTACTTGTATTAGACTCAGCACATGGACATAGTAAAGGTATTTTAGATACAGTTAAAATTATAAAAGAAACACTTGATGTTGATGTTATTGCAGGAAATGTAGCAACACAAGAAGCTGTAGAAGATTTAATAAAAATGGGTGCAGATGCAGTAAAAGTTGGTATTGGTCCAGGATCTATTTGTACAACAAGAATTGTTGCAGGTGTTGGTGTCCCTCAAATATCTGCAATAGATGAATGTGCAGCAATGGGAGCTAAATATGGTGTACCAATTATTGCTGATGGTGGTATTAAGTACTCTGGTGATGTAGCAAAAGCTCTTGCAGTTGGTGCTAGTTGTGTTATGATGGGATCTGCACTTGCTGGTACTGAAGAATCTCCAGGTGAAGTTATTTTAAGTCATGGTAGAAAATTTAAAACATACAGAGGTATGGGATCAATTGGAGCTATGACAAAAGGTAGTACTGATAGATATTTTCAAGAGGGAACTGCTGCAGATAAGCTAGTACCAGAAGGTATAGAAGGTATGGTTCCATACAAAGGTGATATGGGAGATATTGTACACCAATTTATTGGTGGATTAAGAAGTAGTATGGGATATCTTGGAAGTAAAGATATTAAAACATTTCAAGAAACAGCAGAGTTTGTAGAGATTACTAGTGCAGGGCTTAAAGAGTCACATGTACATGATGTAACTATTACAAATGAAGCTCCAAACTACCATATATAAAAATTATATATAGATAAAAAAGGAAAATTTATGCAAAAAGAAACAATAGCATTACATGCAGGTTATGATAAAGATACTCAAGGAACTATGAGTGTACCTATTTATATGAGTACAGCTTATGAATTTAGAGATTCAGAACATGCTGCTAATCTTTTTGCGTTAAAAGAACTAGGAAATATTTATACAAGACTTATGAATCCTACAAGTGCAGTTTTTGAAAAAAGATTTGCACAAGTTGAAGGTGGAGTAGCTGCAATTGCAACTGCTAGTGGTATGAGTGCTATTTTTTCATGTATAGTAAATCTTTGTGAAGCTGGAGATAATATAGTTGTAGCATCTGCGGTTTATGGTGGAACTTCAACTTTAACTGATCATACTATTAAAAGGTTTGGAATTACAAGTAGAAAATTTGATGTTACTAATCCATCAAATCTAGAAGAGTTGATTGATGAAAAAACAAAACTTATACTATTTGAGAGTTTAACAAATCCAAATCTTTGTGTAGCTGATTTTGAAACTATAGTTTCTATTGCTAATAAACATAATATTATAACAGTTGTTGATAATACAGTTGCAACACCAATATTGTGTAATCCAATTAAACATGGTGTTGATATAGTTGTACACAGCACTAGTAAATATACTACTGGTCAAGGGTTGGCACTTGGTGGAATTATAGTAGATAGTGATACAAGTGGGCAAAAAATAAAAGGAAATAAAAGATATGATCATTTTAATACTCCTGATGCATCATATCATGGTTTAGTTTATACAGATCTTCCTTTTCCACCTTTTATAATGAGAATACTATTAAGTGTATTAAGAGATTTAGGAGCTTCTCCATCACCTTTTAATTCATGGTTGATGATTCAAGGACTTGAAACTTTAAGTCTTAGAATGGAAAAACATTCATCAAATGCACTTAAGATTGCACAATTTTTAGAAGCACATGAGAATGTTTTAAAAGTGAACTATCCAGGATTAAAATCTGATTCTAACTATGAAAGAGCTAGAAAATATTTAAATGGTGGTAATAGTGGATTATTAAGTTTTGAAGTAAAAGATTTAGATACTGCAAAAAATATAGTAGATAATATTGAGATATTCTCTTGTGTAGTAAATATTGGAGATAGTAAATCAATTATAACTCATCCAGCTTCTACTACTCATCAACAACTATCTAAGCAAGAGTTACAAAATTCTGGTATAGGTGAAGGTCTTATTAGACTTAGTATTGGTCTTGAAAATAGTGATGATTTAATTGACGCACTATCTAAGGTACTTTAGGACTATATCTAAGTGAAGATAAATACAAATAAAGTAACTTTTGATGAACCTCTTTATTGTGAAAGTGGTCGGATTCTACAGCCCTTTGAAGTAGTTTATGAAACTTATGGTCAGTTAAATGCTGATAAATCAAATGTAATTATTATTACCCATGCATTAACTGGTTCTCATCATGCAGCTGGAGTCTATGAAGGTGAGAGTAAAGCTGGATGGTGGGATAGTTTTATAGGAGATGGGAAAGCAATAGATACTACTAAATATTTTGTAATATGTATGAATAATATTGGATCATGCTTTGGTTCAACTTCACCTTTAAGTCCACATCCACTTGATGGAAAACCTTATAGATTTAGATTTCCAGTTCTAACAATTTCAGATATTGTAAAAGCTCAAATTAGAGTTATGAAATATCTTGAAATAAATAGTGTTTATGCAGTTGTAGGTGGAAGTTTAGGTGGTATGCAAGCACTTTGTTATGCTGTAGAGTATCCCAAATTTGCAAAACATATTATTATGATAGCTTCAACTGCATATACAAGACCTTGGGCAATTGCTTATAATAAAGTTACAACTGAAGCAATTAGAAATGATCCAGATTTTAAAGATGGTTATTATGAACCAGAAGATATAAAGAAAAATGGTTTAAAAGGCTTAGCTGTTGGACGAATGGCTGGTCATATTTCATTTTTAAGTCCACAAAGTATGGATAATAAATTTGGCAGAAGATATGTTAATCAAGATGGGTTATACGAACTTTTTGGACGTTTTGAAGTTGAAAGGTATATGGAGTACAATGGATATAATTTCCCACATAAATTTGACCCATTGAGTTATTTATATATAGTTAAAACTATGAATATATTTAATGCTTCAAGGGGAAGTGATACTCTTGAACAAAGTTTGGGTACAATAAAATCCAATCTTCATCTTATATCTTTTAGCGGAGATTTACTTTTTAGACCTGAAGAGATGCAAGAAATATATGATACTATGAAAAAGATTGGCAAAAGTGATATTGTTACATATAAAGTAATTAATAGTGATTATGGTCATGATGCATTTTTGGTTGAAGTTGATAAATTTGACGATTATGTACGAAATATTTTGCAGGAGAAATAATGAGTGATAGTATAAAAAATAATAAAGAAAATTTAGATTTTGAAAGTAAAATAGAAGATGCAAAAAAATTATTAGATAAATTAATAGATCCTCAAATAACTTTGGAAAATAGTGTAAAAGTATATAAAGAAGGTATGAATAAAATCAATGAAGCACAAAAACTTTTAGATGATGCAAAACTTCAATTTGAAGAGTTAAATAAAGTCTAAATATGCAAGAATACTTCTCAAGACAAATTAAACTTTGGGGTGAAGAGATTCAAAACTCTTTACAAGATAAAAAGATTGCAATTATTGGCTGTGGTGGGCTTGGCTGTTCACTTGGTATTGCTCTTGGAAGTAGTGGAATAGGGCATATAACTTTAGTAGACTTTGATGAAGTAGGTATTCATAACATTCATAGACAAATAGCATTTACAACTAAAGATAATGGTGAAAAAAAATCTGAAGTATTAAAAAAATTACTAAAAAATCGATGTGATTATGCAGATATAACTGCTTTAGATATGGATTTTGATGGTTTTGTAAAGTATACACAGCATGATCAAATTAAATATGATTTAATACTTGATGCCACGGATAACCTTCCAACTCGTGCATCAATTAATAATTTTTCAAAACAACAAAATACTCCTTGGATTTATGGTTCTGTTGAAGAGTTTCATGGTCAGGTTTGTTTTTTTGATAAAGCATCATTTGAGGATGTTTTTCAAATAACAAATAGAATTCCAAAGGGAATTGCTACTCCAATTGTGATGAATATAGCTTCACTGCAAGCAAATTTAGCACTTAGATATCTTACAAATCTTAGTGTAAAAAAAGATTTTTTATATTATTGTTTTTTTGACAATGATGGAATATTTAAAACTCAAAATTTCTCTTTACCAACTAGTTAATTTAACTACACTAATATTATTTATATTTCTACTGTTTTTAAGCATATTTTAGTTAAAATGACGAAATTTATAATGTAAAAATGCTAAGGAATATTAATGCCAAAAAGAGAAGATATTAAGTCTATTTTATTGATTGGATCAGGTCCAATTATTATTGGTCAAGCGTGTGAGTTTGATTATTCTGGTACTCAAGCTACTAAAACTTTAAAAGAACTTGGATATAGAGTTGTTTTGATTAACTCAAATCCCGCAACTATTATGACAGATCCAGAATTTGCTGATAAAACATATATTGAGCCAATTACTAAAGAGATGGTTTCAAAAATTATTAAAAAAGAAAATATTGATGCAATATTACCAACTATGGGTGGACAAACTGCATTAAATGTCGCTATGGAAATGCATGATGATGGTATGCTTGAAGGTATTGAATTTTTAGGAGCTAATCCTGAAGCTATAAAAAAAGGTGAAGATAGACAAGCATTTAAAGAAGCTATGATTAAAATTGGTATGGATTTACCTAAAAGTGATTATGCTTATACAACTGATGAAGCTGTTGCTGTTGCTAAGTCTATTGGATTCCCTGTAATTAGTAGAGCTAGTTATACTCTTGGTGGGCTTGGAAGTGGTGTTGCATATAATATGGAAGAGTTTATAGAACTTGCAAAAACAGGTATTGATGCAAGTCCTATAAATGAGATTGAGATTATTGAATCAATGCTTGGATGGAAAGAATATGAGATGGAAGTTATTAGAGATAAAGCTGATAACTGTATTATTATATGTTCAATTGAAAACGTTGACCCTATGGGAGTACATACAGGTGATTCTATTACAATAGCTCCTGCTCTTACTCTTACAGATAAAGAATACCAAAACATGAGAAATGCATCTTTTGCAATCTTAAGAGAGATTGGTGTTGATACAGGTGGATCTAATGTACAATTTTCTATTGATCCAAAAACAGGAAGAATGATAGTAATTGAGATGAATCCAAGAGTTTCAAGATCATCTGCACTTGCATCAAAAGCTACAGGGTATCCTATTGCAAAAGTTGCAACATTACTTGCTGTTGGTTTTACACTTGATGAGATTAAAAATGATATTACAGGAACAACTGCATCTTTTGAACCTGTTATTGATTATGTTGTTACAAAAATTCCAAGATTTACTTTTGAAAAATTTCCAAATGCAGATAGTACTTTGACAACTTCTATGAAGTCTGTTGGTGAAGTTATGTCTATGGGTAGAACTTTTAAAGAATCTATGCAAAAAGCTTTATGTTCACTTGAAACTGGACTATGTGGTTTTGATGAAATGAAAGCTGATCTTGATACGATTAAAAAAGAGACAAGAAGACCAAATGAACATAGACTTTTATATCTTATGCAAGGTATGAGAGAAGGTCTTACAAATGAAGATATTTTTGAATTAAGTAAAATTGATCCTTGGTTTTTATCTCAATTTAGAGAGATATATCAAATGGAGCTTATGATTAAAGGTGCAAAAGAAAATATTTTAAAAGATGAAGCTCTTTTAAGAAAAGCTAAAACATTTGGATTTAGTGATAAAATGATTGCAACGCTTATAAACAGTGATGAAAATACAATTTATAATGCAAGAAAATCTTTAAATATAGAATTTGAATATAATGAAGTTGATACTTGTGCAGCTGAATTTGAAGCTTTAACACCATACTTATATTCAACTACAAATATTACAAAATTACCAAAAGTTACAAATAAAAAATCAGATAAAAAATCTGTAATGATTATTGGTGGTGGACCAAATAGAATTGGTCAAGGTATTGAGTTTGATTATTGTTGTGTACATGCATCATTTGCATTAAATGAGATGGGTGTTGAAACAATTATGTATAACTGTAATCCTGAAACTGTAAGTACTGATTATGATACAAGTGATAAATTGTATTTTGAACCTATTGATTTTGAGCATGTAAGATCAGTAATTGAAACTGAACAACCTGATGGTATTATAGTTCATTTTGGTGGACAAACTCCATTAAAACTTGCAAATGCTATTCATGATATGGGTGGTAAAATTATTGGTACAACTGCACAAGTTATTGATCTTGCAGAAGATAGAGAAAAATTCTCAACTTTTGTTGAAAAAGCTGGACTTTTACAACCTGAAAATGGAACAGCAGTTGAAGTGGAAGAAGCTGTAAGAATTGCTACAACTATTGGATATCCTGTATTAGTTAGACCATCATTTGTACTTGGTGGTAGAGGTATGAAGATAGTTTATTGTGAAGATGAATTAAGACAGTATATGGATGAAGCAGTAATGGTGTCAAATGATGCTCCTGTACTTATTGATAAGTTTTTAGATAGAGCTATTGAGCTTGATGTTGATTGTATTACTGATGGAAAAGATGTATATATTGGTGGAATTATGCAACATATTGAAGAAGCTGGAGTTCACAGTGGAGATAGTGCTTGTTCATTACCACCTATGAGTTTAAGTGATGAGCTAATCAAAGAAGTTGAGCAAAAAACAAAAAGTATGGCATTAAATCTTGGTGTAAAAGGTTTAATGAATACTCAATATGCAATTTATCAAGATAAAATATATTTAATTGAAGTAAATCCAAGAGCAAGTAGAACTGTACCGTTTGTAAGTAAAGCTACAGGTATGCCATTGGCTAAAATAGCAACACGAGTTATGTGGGGTGAGAGTTTAAGAGATGCTTTAAAAGTATATGATAAAAACATTGTACAAGAAAATAATGGAGTTTTAAAACCTATTCTAAAAGGTCATGTAAGTGTTAAAGAAGCAGTATTCCCATTTAATAAACTTCATGGTGCAGATCTGATTTTAAGTCCAGAGATGAAAAGTACTGGTGAAGTTATGGGTATTAGTGCTGATTTTGGAACAGCTTTTGCAAAATCTCAATGTGCAGCAAAAAATCATCTTCCTGAAAATGGTGGGAAAGTATTTATTTCACTTGCTAATTTAGATAAAGAATTTGCTTGTGAAATTGCCAAAGGCTTAATTGATTTAGGTTTTGATATCGTTGCAACAAGTGGAACATATAATGTAATTAATGAAGCTGGAATTGCTTGTGAAAAAGTATTAAAAGTTAGTGAAGGTAGACCAAATATTGTTGATAGTTTAGCAAATGAAGAGATTGTGATGGCTATTAATACAAGTGATGATACAAGTTCTAGTAAAGATGATGGAATAGAAATAAGAAGAATGGTTCTTAGAATGAATGTACCATATGTAACCACAGTTGCTGGAGCTTTAGCATCTATTCAAGCAATAATTGCTCAAAAAAATAAAGAAGGGTTATTACCTAAATCTATTCAAGAGTTTTTGAATGACTAAAGAACTAGTTTATCTAGTTCAAACTGATACAACAGCTGGTTTTTTATCTTATGATGATAAAAAACTAGCAATTATAAAACAAAGACCACAAAATCAAAAAATACTTCAAACTATAGATTCTTTTAAAACATTAAAACAAAATACAAGAGTACCAACAAAATTTAAAAATATGATTAGAAGATCAAAAAATACAACTTTTATTTATCCTAACAAAGAAGCTTTTAGAGTAATTGATAAAAATTCTAATCATCATAAGATAATAAAAAAGTTTAAAAAAATATATTCAACTTCTGCAAATAAGACAGGTGAAGAATTTGATATTAATTTTGCTTTGAAAAGCTGTGATGTAGTGATTGAAGATAAAAATAACTTTAATTGTTCTAAATCTTCCCAAATTGTAAAATTAAGCACAACTAAAATACGATTTATTAGATAATAATTAGATATTATTTTGTATAATATTAATTAATAAACCAAACAAATATACATAGGCAAAAAATGACTGTTAAAATAGAACTACCAAATAAAAATAATTATAATATATATATTCAAAAATTACAAGATATAAAACTTGATACAAAAGTTGTGATTGTTACAAATCCAACTGTGAGTACTTTACATTTGGATTATATAAAAGATAAAATTAAGGCTAAACAATTAAGCGTTGTTAGTGTTCCAGATGGTGAGCAATATAAAAATATGACAAGTTTAGATATGATATTAGATCATTGTTTTGAACAAAAACTTGATAGAAAATCAATTCTTATTGCCCTTGGTGGTGGGGTTATAGGTGATATGACTGGATTTGCTGCTTCTATATATCAAAGAGGTATAGATTTTATACAAGTTCCTACAACTTTATTATCACAAGTTGATGCTAGTGTTGGTGGTAAAACTGGTATAAATAATAAATATGGAAAAAATTTAATTGGTTCATTTTGGCAACCAAATAGTGTACATATTGATCCATCATTTTTAAATACTCTACCAAAAAGAGAATTTAGTGCAGGTGTTGCAGAGATTATTAAGATGGCAGTTTGTTTTAATAAAGATTTTTTTGAATGGTTGAAAAATAATAGATTAGATAATGAAGAAAATATAATAAGTGCTATTGAAAAATCTGTACAAACAAAAGCTTGGGTAGTATCTCAGGATGAAAGAGAAAGAGGCTTAAGAGCTGCATTAAACTATGGGCATACATTTGGGCATGTAATTGAAAATGAAACAAAATATGAGAAATATTTGCATGGTGAAGCTGTAGGTATTGGTATATGTATGGCAAATGATTTAAGTGTAAAACTAGGATTTATGAGTGAAGATGAATCAAAGAGTATAAAAGAGTTGTTACAAAGCTATGATATACCTACAAACTATGAAATAAATGATGTTGAAGAGTTTTATGAACATTTCTTTTTAGATAAAAAATCATTAGATAATAAAATCAAATTTATTTTAGCCATAGGAATAGGTGATTGTAAAATTACTGGTGAAGTATCTAAAAATGATGTAATTGATATATTAAAAGGGTATTTAATATAATGAAATTGTATAGATATATTTTTTTAATTTTTATTCTATTACAATCTATGTATTCACAGGAAGATCTACAAGATGTTATTGTACAACAACCTATATCAAAAGAGTTACAAAAACAAACTCAAAAACAAATTGTTGAAGCACAAAAAATTATTCAAGAACAAGAACGAGCTAAAAAAGAACAAGAAAAAAAAGTTCAAGATGAAAAGAATTTAGCAAAATTAACATTAGAATTAGAAGAAATAGAATCAAAACTTAAAAATAATATTTGGTTAAAAAGATATAGTAATTATAGAACATATAGAGATATTGAAGCTGAATTAGATGGAATTAAATTAAAACTAAAAAAACTCTCAAAATCAAGTATTACAAAAGTCAAAGAACTTGTATATCAACTAAACAATAAGATAAAAATTAAAGAAAATGAGTTACAGTTAATTAGCGAATATAAAGATTCACCAATAGGAACACTTATAAAACCACCTGAAATTACTGTATCACCTGAGATAAATAATCCTTGGGATATGATTGAAGCTTTTTCAAATATAAAAATTTTAAATTCATATAAAATGAACTATGCAAGAATTAAAAATGAAGTAGAAGCACTACAACCACTTTTAACAAAACAAATATCTATAATTAAACAGATGTTAGAGTTAAAACCTGATGAGAAACTCAAAAAGAAACTAGAATATTTACAAAGAGAACAAAAAGACTTTTTCTTAGTTCATGATATTGTATCAACTACCAATGATGTATATAGCAGAAGAATTGAACAAATTGTACTTGAAACTCAAAATAATATTAAAAAACAAGCAAAAGAGATATTATATTTGGTACTTATTTTATTAGCCTTATTTGTAGTTGCATCGCTTGTTAAGATGGTTGTTAAAAAATATATTAAAGATGATGATCAACATTATAGTACTCATAGATTAATTAATTTTATTTTTGTATTTATAGTGATTGTAATTTTGCTTTTTACTTATATCGATAATGCCTCAAATCTTGTTACATTTTTAGGATTTGCTTCTGCAGGTATTGCTATTGCATTAAAAGATTGGTTTATGTCTATGTTTGGTTGGGTTGTGATTATGACAAGTGGTTCAATTAAAGTTGGTGATAGAATAAAAGTAACTAAAGACGGTACTGAAGCAGTTGGTGATGTACTTGATATTTCATTGTTTAAAATATCAATTAGAGAAGATATTACACTTACATCATATATGAAAAATAGAAGAACAGGACGAGTGTTTTTTATACCAAATAACTATATTTTTACAGATTTAATTGCTAATTATACTTATGATAGTCTAAGAACTGTTTGGGATGGAATTGATATAAATATTACTTTTGATTCAAATCATAAAAAAGCTGCACATTTAGCTAAAGAGATAGCTAAACAATACTCAAAAGGGTATGCAGATATTACTAGAAAATCTTTAAGTAAAATGCGTACAAAATATGTATTAAGAAGTACTGGAGTTGACCCTAGAATTTTTACTTTTGTTGAGTCTTACGGTATTGTTGTATCTACTTGGTATTTTACAAATTCTCATGCAACATTGGCTTTAAGAAGTACTATTAGTATGGAGATACTTGATGCTTTTAAAGCTGCAGATGATATTAAATTAGCTTACCCTACACAAACATTAAGAGTAAATGCTCATGCAGCAGCAGACCCTGATAATTTATTACCAGGATCTACTCAAGCAGGATTATTTGATGGACCTGAAGTTGGCTAAGAAAGTATATTTTAAAACTTTTGGTTGTAGAACCAATGTTTTTGATTCTCAAGTAATGATGTCAAATTTAAAAGATTTTGATATAACTTTAGATGAAAATGAAGCAAATATAGTTGTAATTAACTCATGTACAGTTACAAATAGTGCAGATAGTACAGCAAGAAACTATATAAATCATTTAAAAAAATTACCAAATAATCCAAGAGTGATATTTACAGGGTGTGGGGTATGGACAAAAGGTGAAGGCCTTTTTAAAGATAATAAAATAGATGCACTTTTTGGACATAGTGAAAAAGAAAAAATAAATACTCTTTTAAAAGATGAATCAAGATTTTTTGAAGCTGGAGATTTAGAACATATAGATGATACAATTATTGAACAAATGATTGGTAAAAGTAGAGCCTTTGTAAAAGTACAAGAGGGGTGTGACTTTAGATGTTCTTATTGTATTATACCATTTGTAAGAGGTGATGCTAGAAGTTATAGTGAAGATAAAATATTAGAACAAATTACAACATTAGCTAGTAATGGTTTTGGTGAGTTTATTTTAACTGGTACAAATGTAGGAAGTTATGGTAAAAAACAACATACTTCAATGGCAAAATTACTTAAAAAGATATCAATGATTAGAGGTGTTAGACGGATAAGATTAGGTTCAGTTGAGCCTATACAAATTGATGATGAATTTAAAGAGATCTTGAGTGAACCATGGATGGCAAAACATCTTCATATAGCACTTCAACATACTAGTAAAACTATGCTTACTATTATGAATAGACGAAATAAAGTTTTAGATGATTTAGAATTATTTGAACATATAGCTAGTTATGGCTATGCATTAGGAACTGATTTTATAGTAGGACATCCTGGTGAAACTGATGATTTATGGACTGAAGCTATGCATAATCTTAAAAAATTTCCTTTAACTCATGTACATGCTTTTACATATAGTAAAAGAGATGGAACACCAAGTGCAGTGATGGGTAGTCAAGTAAATGGAAATATTTCTAAAATTAGATATAATGAATTAGTTAATATAATTGAACAAAATAATTATAATTTTAGAAAAGATTTGAATGAGCCTTTAGAAATACTTATAGAGAGTGAAAAAAATGGTATTTATACAGGATTAGATCAGTTTTTTAATAAAATAGAGGTAATTTCAAATATAGATTTAGTTGGTGATTGGATTACAATAGATAATTATGAAGTAAAGGAAAAAATTAATGTCTCAAAATACTAATAATTATGATAAAAATTTAAAATTGATGATTATATCTGCAGTTGTACTTTTTATTTTATTTTTTTATACAATGTACAAAAGTAGTAATGCTATTCAAGGAAGTTCTTATTATATAGGTTTATTTTTTCTTTTTTTACTTATGGGAGCAGCATTTTTTTTACGAATTTATAAAGAAAAAATAAAAAAATATCTTCCTGGTAACTCTTTTGAAGAACAACTAACTCAACAAAAACAAAAGCAAACTTCTATAAATATCAGTACAAATGAACAACAGAATATTGATGCAGTACATAGTAATATTACATTTAATGATGTAGCTGGAATAGACCTAATTAAACAAGAACTTCAAGAGATAGTAGATTTTTTAAATAAACCAAAAAAATATTTAGAATTTGGGGTAAAACTACCTAAAGGTGTACTTTTAGTTGGGCCTCCTGGTGTTGGAAAAACACTTATAGCAAAAGCAGTTGCAGGTGAAGCTCAAGTACCATTCTTTTATCAAAGTGGAGCTAGTTTTGTGCATATATATGTGGGAATGGGAGCAAAAAGAGTACGAGAACTATTTGCAAAAGCAAAAGCTCATGCTCCTTCAATAGTATTTATTGATGAGATTGATGCAATAGGAAAAGAAAGAAGTGGCAAAAGCAATGATGAAAGAGAAGCAACATTAAATGAACTTCTTACTCAAATGGATGGGTTTGAAGATGATAATGGAGTAATAGTAATAGCTGCAACAAATAAAATTGAGATTTTAGATGAAGCATTGTTACGTGCTGGAAGATTTGATAGACGAGTGTTTATTGGTTTACCAAATATTCAAGATAGAACAAAGATATTAGAATTATATTTAAAAAATAAAACATATAATTTTGATTTAAAAAGACTTGCAAATGAAACTTCAGGCTTTAATAGTGCAGCATTATCTACACTTATCAATGAAGCATTGTTAAATATGATAAAAAGAGATGGAAATATATTAGAACAAACAGATATAGACGTTGCAAAAAATAAGATTGAATTTGGTAAAAAAGACAAACTTCTCTTAAGCCAAAAACAAAAAGAGATATTAGCAATTTATCAAGCTAGTAAATCATTTATTACAAAATGTCCAATAGCTTTATTTGATGAAGGTATTAAAAAATCAGATCTAACCTATGCATCAAAACAAGACCTACTTGATATTATAAAAAAATATTTAAGTGGTAGTGTAGGGGTAGAAGTGATAAAAAACGAACCTTATGCTATGTTTGAATCAGATCTTAAAAAAGCTGATGAAATAGCTAATGATATGGTTGAAAAATATAAAATGGGTAGAGATAAAGATAGTTTAATAGATGAAGTTAGAGCTCAACTTAAACTTGAATTATCTTCAAATATAGATGAAATTATTAGATTAAAAGATATTATGTTAAGGGATGAAGTTGTACTTTAGTGGGTTTTGCCTTCAAAATGAACAAGAATTATTTTCACCTTATCTGATTCAAAATGATTTTACTGTAAGTGGCTTTAGTTATGGGGCACAAAAAGCTTTTGAGTATGTATTAAATACTAAAAATAGAGTAGATACACTTCAACTTTTTTCTCCAGCATATTTTAACGATAAAGATAAAAAATATATAAGATTGCAACTTATGTTTTTTAAAAAAGATCCAAAACTCTATAGTGATAACTTTTTAAAGAATTGTACTTTTAATAGTGATGTATCCTTAGATAAATATTTTACAATGGGTAGTTTTAATCAGCTTGAGGAGTTATTGACTTATAAGTGGGATAAAGAAAAAATTCAACAAGTTATAAATAAAGGTGTAAATATAGAGGTTTATCTTGGAAGTAATGATAAAATAATAGATGCTTTAAGTGCAAAAGAGTTTTTTCTTCCATACTCTACAACATATTTTATAAAACAAAAAGGACATATTTTATGAGTGAACAAATTGCAAAAATAGGTATTATAACAGTTAGTGATAGAGCAAGTGCAGGGGTATATGATGATATATCAGGAAAAGCGATTATTGATACTTTAAATGAATATTTAACTTCATCTTGGCAAGAGGTATATGAAGTGATACCTGATGAACAAGATATTATTGAACAAACTATAATTAAAATGGCTGATGAACAAGGATGTTGTTTGATCGTAACAACTGGTGGAACTGGACCAGCTAAAAGAGATGTAACTCCTGAAGCTACTGAAGCAGTATGCCATAGAATGATGCCAGGTTTTGGAGAACTAATGAGAACAGAATCTTTAAAATTTGTACCAACTGCAATACTATCTAGACAAACGGCAGGTCTTAGAGATGATACTTTAATAGTCAATCTTCCAGGTAAACCAAAATCAATTAAAGAGTGTTTGGATGCAGTATTTCCAGCTATTCCATATTGTATAGATCTTATGGAAGGTCCATTTTTAGTATGTAATGAAGAGGTTATAAAACCATTTAGACCAAAGGCTAAATAGTTTTATTTTGTATAAATTAATAGAAGATTTAAGATACTTTTTTCTATAAAATTTTTATTTGATTTATAGATATCCATAAAGCTTTTTTTATATGCATATGGGTATCTATATATAATTTTATACTTTCCAACTAATTCGTTTACGATAGTTTCGTAACCCTCATCTAGATTGTAATTATTACTTACATTTAATCCATCAATATCTATAGTAGCTAGACCAAAAAATATATTTTGATTTATCGTATTGCATATTATTTGATGGATATTTGTTTTATTTAAATTACTTGTAATAAATATATCATTTATATTTGATTTGTATTTTAATTCATTATATGATGGTACTTTTGCATATATCATTGATATTGCTATATCAATTAAATTATCATTATTTAGTAGTTTCTCATCTATACTTAATTTTTGCGTATATTGTTTTGCATGATTTATTAATATTTGATTTATAATTGATTGATACTCATTTGCAAATGTATATTTACCTGTAATTTGTTCAAATATATAATAAGTCTCTTGAACTTTTTGTATATAGCTTTCATCAAATGTTGAATAATACAATGCTGCATTTAGATAAAATTTTGCAAAAAGCTCTATAAGGTGTGATGCTGTATTATTCTTTTGAGTATAATTTAAAATAGCTTCTATATTAGGTTCAAAATATTTATTTTGTGGTGAGTAAATATATCTTAGGCTTATTGCATCAATTATTTTTAATTTATAATATTCATGATAATCGTTGTTATATTTTGGTGTTTTAAGTATTTTTTCTAATGTATTCAGAGTCAAATTATCATCGATATCATTTGCAAATATTATTATATTATGTAATATTTCTAGTCTTTGAATATTTATCTCTTCGGTATTATTAATATACTTAACTAAATCAATATAATTTAGTTCAGTTTTATGTGTATATGTATAAGCAAAAATATTTAATAAATCATTTTTTAACTGCATAAAATCAATAATTTCTATTTTTTTTGGTATGAAACATTCATTATTTAATATATCAATTAATGGTTCTATAATGTTAATATTATTAGTTGTATTGCTTTGCTCAAACTTTTTTAATAATACTAATATTAAAAATGTAGCATTTGTTAGTAATGTTAATTTAAAATTATTTAAATTATCATCATTTGGATCTCTAAAAGATGATTGAATAAGAAAATATCCATCACATTGTTTTTCTAAATTTAATTGAAATTCTTTAATTAAAATATCATTTGTTTTATCTTTAAATCTAAAAAATGGTACATGTGTAAAATATAATAAAAATTTACCTTGAATATTATTTAAAATACTTAATTTATCATCATTAAGTGTTATTTGGAATTTTAATAGATTTATCGATTGAGTTAATAGGTCTATAATATTTTTAATTGTTCTTTTTCTTCTAATATCAGTAGAATTTAAGATACAAATTTCATTGAATGCTTCAAGTAGTGTAATATAATATTTAAATGTAAGTTCAAAATTCTCTTGATCTTTTTCATGTAGTTCCATTAGAAAAGATTCATAATCTCTAAAAAGTTTTTCAATTAATTCTTCATTAAAGTCACTGTAATCATTAAATATAATATATTTTTTACCTAAGCTAAGTAATGAAATAACTGTAATTATTTCTTTAAAATATAATACAGAACTATCATTTATAACTTTTTGCATACGATGATGAATGTTGGCTAAAAGTTCTTTTTTAAAGTCTATATTATATTTCATAGTTTGTTCAATATCTTGATTAAAATCATTATTTGAAAAGAATGTATTGATTATATAATTTATTTTTTTTTGATTATTTAGATTTAAAAACTGCATTGGTTTAATGTTGTTAGTATTGTTTTTAAAATTTTCTATATCAAAAAAATCGTCATCATCATCATAAAGTAATTCATTAAAATTAAAATCAATTAGTTCCTCAGCTATATTAATCATCTATAATCCTAAAATTTATTTTTATTTATTGTACAATAATAACCATTAATTTGATACAATACAAAAATGAAAGATATATTTAAAAAATTAGATTTAAACGATTATATAGAGCAATTTAGCAGTTTATTTTCAAGAGAAAAGTCAATTATACTTGAAGGTGATATTAATTTACACTATAAACTTATAAATGAGTTAGATAAACATGATTTAAAATCACCACAAGAGGTCCAAAATTTAGATTCTCAATTAATACATCTCACTAAACAAGGTATTTTAAAATTAGATGAGATTTATGAGTTTATTAAAATAATAAGATACTTTAATTATCTAAAAAGATTTACATTTGAAGGAAAACTTCTTGAATGGATAGATAAGATAATAATTCCAAATGATATTGATAATATAACTCTTGGTTTTGATGACGAGGGAAGATTAAAAAGAGGAATAGATGAGGATCTGGACAATATTTTAATTTCACTTAAAAATAACAGATCTATGATAAAAGAATCACTTTATAAACTTGTAAATACGAAAAAGTTATCAACTTATCTAGTTGATAGACAAGTGCATTATATAAATGGTGAAGAGACTATACTTGTACGGGGTGGATTTAATCATGTATTAAAAGCTCAAGTTATACATAGAAGTAGTGCAGGATTCTTTTATGTATTGCCTCATAGTGTTGCACAACTAAAGCAAAAACAATCTGATCTTTTAAATCTTCAAGAAGAAATTTTGCTTAAAATTTGTAAAACTTATAGTTCTACTTTTACTAAACATTATAAATTTTTAAAATTTATAAATAAAGAGTTTGATAGAGTTGATCATTATCTTGCTAGAATATTTTTTGCAAAAAATGGTGATAAGAGTTTTATAATACCAAAAAAGGGTGTACAAGAAAAACTTATAAACTTTTCTCATCCAGCATTAAGTGATCCAAAACCTATTAGTGTAGATTTTTCAAAATCAGTTATTATGATCACTGGAGTAAATGCTGGTGGTAAAACAATGATGTTAAAATCAATTTTGAGTGCTATACTTTTAAGTAAACATCTAATTCCATATAAAACAGGAGAAGGTACAACTATAGCTCATCATAAAGATGTATTAGCTGTACTTGATGATCCACAAAGTGTGAAAAATGATATATCTACCTTTGCTGGTCGTATGGTAGAATTTTCAAAACTATTTACAAAAACTAATGCAATAGTTGGAGTTGATGAGATAGAGCTTGGAACAGATAGTGACGAAGCAGCAAGTTTATTTAAAGTGATTATTGAACAGTTAATTATAAAAGATATTAAAATTATAATTACAACACACCATAAAAGATTAGCTGCACTGCTTGCAGCAAATGAAAATGTGGAGTTAATAGCTGCACTTTATGATGAAGAGAATCAAAAACCAACTTATGAGTTTTTGCAAGGAACAATTGGGAAAAGTTATGCTTTTGAAACTGCAACTAGATATGGTATTCCTATTGGGGTTATAGAACATGCTAAAGAGGTTTATGGTGACGATAAAGATAAGTTAAATGAACTTATTGAAAGAAGTAGTTCACTTGAAAGAGAATATCAACAAAAAATTGAGATTCTTGATAATGATATAAAAAAATATGAAAAGTTAACTTTTCAACTTAAAGAACAAAAAGAGCAGTTTGATGACCTTTTAAGACAAAAACAAAATAATCTTGAATATGAGTATAAAAAAGCTATTGACGAAGCAAAATTAGCAATAAAAACAAAAGATATCTCAACTGGTCACAAGCATCTAAACAATGCACATAAAAAAATAAAAGATATAAAAGTTGAGCAAGTAAAAGAACCATTAGATTTAAAAGTAGGCAATAGAGTAAAATATAATAATGCAAAAGGTGTAATAACATCAATTAAAGGTAAAAAAGCTCATGTAGAACTAGATGATGGTATGAGGATGCAAGTAGCATTGAATCTTTTAAAAAGAAGTGGAAACCCAATACCTATAAAAAATAAAATAAAAACTAAAAAAAGTGGTATAAAAGTAAATGTACAAAACAAAGGTAGTATAAATCTTGATTTACATGGATTAAGAGGTGAAGAAGCAGTAGAAAAACTTGATAAATTTTTATCTGATGCACTTATAAGTGGATATGATGAAGTGATAGTTTATCATGGTATTGGTACAGGTAAATTAGCTTATGCAGTAAAAGAGTTTTTATCTCATCATCCAAGTGTTGTAAGTTTTGATGATGCACCAGCATCACAAGGTGGATTTGGAGCAAAAATAATAAAATTATAAATGTTTAAATCTTACACATTATAGGGATTTCTATATAAAATAATTTATATATAATTTAAAAGTAGCTAAAATTAGTAAATTAAAACCAAGGAATCTATATGAATACGATTTTGTGTGTTGATGATACTGCTGCTAACCTTTTGGTTTTAGAATCACTTTTTGAAACTTATGATAATAAATATGAGATTATTACAGCTTCTGGTGGATATGAAGCATTAGAAGTTTTGTTAAAACAAAAAGTTGATTTAATTCTTCTTGATGTGATGATGCCTGATATTGATGGTTTCGAAACTGCAAAGCTTATAAAACAAAATAAATTAACAAAAGATATACCAATACTTTTTCTAACAGCAAAAAGAGATAAAGATACTATAACTAATGCATTTAGATATGGTGTTGATTATTTATCAAAACCTTATGATGAAAATGAACTTTTTGAAAGAGTTGGTGTTCATATAAAACTTGTGGAAACAAGAAAAGAGCTATATAGACAAATAGAATTTAATCAAGCTATTATAGATTCTCAACAAGATATTATTTATATTAGAAATAAAAAAGAGATCATTTCAGTAAATGAAGCATTTTTAAATTTCTTTAATATAGAAACATTAGAAGATTTTAAAAAACATCACTCAAGTGTGAGTGAACTATTTATGGATTATGAAAACTATTTTTCTCTTCATAACTTTAATAAAGAAAAAGATTGGATAGATTATTTAGTATCAAATAAAAATAAAGACTACAATGTATTAATAATGAATACAAAAACTTTTGAACCAAAAGCTTTTAAAATTGATGTAAATAGAATTAAAAATAGTGATAAATATGTAATTAACCTAACTGATATTACAAAGCTTGCAACTCAATCAAAAGTATATGAAAATAAAGCTACATATGATACTTTAACAAATATATATAATAGAAGTAAATTTAATGAAGTAATTGAAGAGCATTATAATTTATTTAAAAGATATAATACACCTGTTTGTTTTGCTATTTTTGATATAGATTTTTTTAAAAAAGTTAATGACAACTTTGGTCACTTAGTTGGAGATGAAACACTTATAACATTTTCAAAAGTGATAAATGATGCAGTAAGAACTACAGATATATTTGCAAGATGGGGTGGGGAAGAGTTTGTTTTACTTATGCCAGAAACTAAACTAGAAGAAGCAATAAGTGTTGCAAATAAATTAAGAGAACTAATACAGAATACACATTTTAAAGTTGTTCAAAATATTACTTGTTCGGTTGGTGTTACACAATTTAAGGATGATGATACAATTGATGATGTGTTAATGAGAGCTGATGATGCACTATATGAAGCTAAAGATAGTGGAAGAAATCAAGTGTGTTCAAAATAGGGAGAGTAAATTAATTATGAAAAAACTACTAATAATATGTATCTTTTTAAATTTATTGTATGCAAAAGATAATATTACAACAAATGATGTTTATTATCAAATAAAATTAATATCATTCGAGATTCATAGTTTATTAAAATATTATAATATCACTCATGACCATGAGGGTATTCAAAAAAGAGTAAATGTAGTTACAAAGTTTAAGCAAAGAAATGTATGGCAAAAATCATATGAGATTATGATAAAAATTAATATACTTAGAAGTTCAAATAAATTACCAATTATAGAGCCAGTTAATATGGCTCCAGTATTAAATCTAAATCCAGATTTGGTATATGAACAAACACAAAGAATTTTAACAGAAATAAAAATTTTTAAAGATAGATTAGGTATTAAATATGAAAAACCTATTTTTGAAACATTTAAAGGTAAAACTCCTTTAGATGTTTTTAATGGTCTTAGTGCGATATCAGCAGGACTTGATGAATTAAATAAAGGTGAATTAACACCATCTTATGTATTTGGTGAAAATATGAGGGTATATCATGATGTTACTCAAATTTTAGATTATTTAAATATAGAAGATAAAACAATTCCTGCAAAGAAAAATATAAGAGCTACTTTGGCAAATGCATTTAATACTGGTATGTTAATACTTAATAAGATAAAAGAGTTGCAAATTAGTTCTGGAATTGATTTTGTTGATTTTAATAAATTAAGAAAATCAAAACAAAATTCAAGTAATGTTTTTAGTATTACAGAGATGATTATCGCTGAACTTCAAACAATAAAAGCATATCTAGGAATACAAAATATTACTTCTGCTGCATCATCTTATTCAAGTAAAACACCCGTTGAAGTGGATCAGCTTATGAGTTGGAATTTAAGAAAATTAAATCTTATTAACTCACTAAATATAAGAAAGAAATAAAATGTTTGAAAAAGTTTCTATAAAAAATAAAATATTTGTATTGTTTGCAGCTATTCTTACTATTGCTGTTGTTATTGTAGGGTATTATGGTTTTGTTAGTGCAAAAGATTCATATATCAAATCTGCTTTACAAGCAAATGAAGCAAAAGTTGATTCTTTGAGTTCAAATATAGATGGAATATTGGGAACAATACCTGCAGATATCATGTATAATAGTGAATTTTATGCTTTAAAAAAATTACTTATTTGGAAAGATTTACAAGAAAAAAATCAAGTAAGAAAATGGCAGGATGTTTATGTAACGACTCTAAATGATTATATTGTTAATAAAGAGTTTTATTATCAAATTAGATTCTTAGATGTAAATGGAGAGGAAAAGATAGTTTTAAAATATGATAAAGATACTAAAAAAGTTTTAAGTTTTACTTCAATAGATCTAGAAAATAAAGTTCATAGAGATTATTTTAAAAAAGCTTTACATCTTAAAAAAGATGAATTTTATGTATCAGCTATGAATTTAAATGTTGAACAAGGACAAATTGAAAAACCATATGTACCAGTTGTAAGATATTCTATGCCTGTAATTAATACAAATGGTGAAACTAAAGGTGTCGTTGTAATTAATTTTAATGCTTATGTAATTTTAGATAGAATTAAAGTTCAAGATGAATTAGCTAAGAAGAATAATGGTAGTGTTTGTTTATTAAATAAAGATGGATATTATTTATATAATAGCGATAAAGATAAAAGATGGGGATTTCAATTAGATACAAATTATAACTTTTTTTTAGAACATCTTGGATTTAAAGAAAAATTTAATTTAAAAGACAAAATAACATTTATAGATAATGATACTATTTATTCAGTTCAAAAAATATATCCAGATAAAGTTAATAATAAAAGTAGATACTGGTATTTAGTATCATCTGTAGATAAAAATACAGCACTAGCTTCTCTTGATAAATTTATTTTTATATTTCTTACAATACTTGTAGTGGTATTATTTCTTGGATTTCTTATTACAAATAGTTATATATCAAGATTAATTAATCCACTAACTAAAGTAACAAAGCAGTTAAGTGCATTATCAAATGGTGAGATTAAAAAAGTCGATATTGATTATGATGTTGATGATGAAGTTGGACAAATAGTAAAATCTACATCAATCTTGGTTGATTCTATTGAAACAATTATTATGCAAGCAAATGCAATTGCAAAAGGTGATTTTACAAAAGAGATAATATTATTAGGTAAAAATGATAAATTAGGTTTAGCCATTCAAGAGATGACAAAAAGATTAAAAGAGATTACTAATCTTGCTACTTCTTTATCTAAGGGTGATTATGATGTACATATTGTTGCAAGAAATTCAGATGATCAATTGGGTCTTGCTTTAGTTAATATGGTTAATTATCTTGATAATATTACTCAAGTAGCAGAATCTATCTCTTTGGGTAATATTGATGTTAAATATAAAAGTAAAAGTGACACTGATAGGCTAGGTCTTGCTATTTTGGAGATGATTACATATCTAAAAACAATATCAAATCAAGCAAAAGCTATTGCAAAAGAAGATTTTACAGGTACAATTGTATCAAAAGGCAAAGATGATGAGCTTGGAAATGCTATTGTTGAAATGACAGATATTTTAAGAGAAAATAGTATTAAAGCTAAAAATGATATTTGGTTTAGTGAGGGGCTTGGTAGGTTTAGTGATGCTTTAGCTGGATTAGATGATATTAATAGTTTATCAAAAGGTGCAATTGCAAATATTTGTCGATATGTTGATGCTGCTTCAGGAGTAGTTTTTACTTTTGATAAAAACTCAAATATTCTTAATTTAACTGCATCTTACTCTTTTATAAATATACAAAATGATAAAAATAGCTTTGCAGTTGGAGAGGGTGTTGTTGGGCAAGTGGCACTTGAAAAAGAACCAATACTCTTAACAAATATTAATGGTGAAAATAACTACATACAAAGTGGTACTATTGTTGCGAAGCCTAAAGAGTTATTTTGTTTTCCATTGATTCATGAAAATGAACTATTTGCAATTATTGAAATTACTAGTTTTGATTCATTTACAAAATTAGAAAAAGATTATCTTCTAAAAGCTGGTAATATTTTTGCTACAGCATTACATACTACAAATCAAAATGAACAAATTAAAACACTGCTTGATGAATCAAGAAAAGCATTTGAAACATTGCAATTAAAACAAGATGAATTGAAATTATCAAATCAACAAATGGAAACACAACAAAAACTTCTTGAAGAGCAATCACAAAATTTACAAATACAAAACAATGAGATAGAAAAAGCAAAAAAAGAGATTGATATTAGAGCAGAGGAACTTGAAGCTTCAAATAAATATAAAAGTGAATTTTTAGCAAATATGAGTCATGAACTTAGAACACCTCTAAATTCTATTATATTATTGTCATCATTGTTATCTAAAAATAATGCAAAAAATTTAACAGATTCAGATACTCAAAAAGCAAAAGTTATAAATGAATCTGGAAATGAGCTATTAAGACTTATTAATGATATTTTAGATTTAAGTAAAATAGAATCTGGGAAAATGGAATTAATAGTTGATAAAATTGATACAAATGATTTAATAAATCATTATGATGAAGTATTTTCACATACAGCACAAGATAAAGGTTTAGAGTTTAAAGTTGTTGATAATATAAAAGGTGAATTTTATAATGACAAAGACCGATTAGGTCAAATTATAAGAAATTTGATATCAAATGCATTTAAATTTACAAAAGATGGAAGCGTAACACTTCAGCTTGATAGAACTAATGATGATAGGTTGCCTATTAGAGTATCTGTAAGTGATACTGGAGTAGGAATACCAAAAGAGAAACAAGATCTTATATTTCAAGCATTTATGCAAGCTGATGGTAGTACAAGTAGACAGTTTGGTGGTACAGGTTTAGGATTATCTATTAGTAAAGAATTAGCTCATCTTATGGGTGGAGAAATAAAACTTAAATCTGTTGAAAATGAGGGATCTACTTTTAGTATTTATTTACCAGATTTAATACAAAGCTATGATGAAACAACAGATTTTTCAAATAATAAAAAAGCAAATATAAAATCTACTGATACAATTATCAATAAAAAAGATACAGTCAAACAAAAAAAGATGCAATATTTAATTATAGAAGATGATATTGATTTTGCAAACTCTTTAAAAGAGATTATTGAAGAACAGAACTATACTGTATTTGTAGCTAATAATGGTAAAGATGGATTAGATATTGCAAATAAACATAAAATAGATGGTGCAATAATAGATATTGGCTTACCAGATATGAGTGGAATAGAAGTAATAAAACATTTACAAGAAAATATAAAAACTAAAAATATATCGATTCAAGTAGTTTCAGGAAAAGACAGAACGCAATGTGATTTTAATGGTTTTAAAATTGATGGATATTTACAAAAACCAGTTACAAATGATCAATTAATAGATGCGATTAAAAGTGTAAAAAAATCTATTCATTCAATATTAATTGTTGAAGATGATATATCTCATATTGAAGCGATTAAAAGTTATATATTGGACGATACAAAACAATATGAGATAACTTCAGCCACAAGTATAGGAAAAGCAAAAGAGTTATGTACTAAAGAGTATTTTGATTTAGCTATTGTTGATTTAGGCCTTGGAGATGGTAGTGGTACACAAATTTGTGAATGTTTAAAGAAACATAATGAAGATACAGTTATTTTAATATATACAGGAAGAGACTTATCAAGACAAGAAGCTGATTTTTTGAGTAATATTAGTGATGAAATTATAATAAAAAACCCATATTCATATGAAAAACTAAAGCAAGAGATAAGTAGATTTTTAGATATTGATGATGAAATACAAATAGATACCAAAATAGAAAAAGATTTAATTGATTATAGTATTTATAATACTGATAGTTTAAAAAATAAAAAAGTATTAGTTGTTGATGATGATATAAAAAATATTTTTGTGTTAAGTTCTGCTTTACAAGAACATAATATGAATATAGCACATGCTAAAAATGGACAAGAAGCTATAGAATTATTAAAAGAAAATTCAGATATAAATATTATTCTTATGGATATAATGATGCCTATAATGGATGGATATGAAGCTATGAGAATAATAAAATCAGATGAAAAATTAAAACATATTCCAATTATTGCTGTGAGTGCCAAAGCAATGCAACAAGATAAAGAAAAAGCATTAGAATGTGGAGCTGATAATTTTCTAGCAAAACCTATAGTTTTAGATAAACTAACTGGTATGATGGTAAAAGAGATGAAAGGATGAGATTGTGGATATTTTAATAGTTGATGATATCGATGCAAACTTAATATCATTGGAGGCATTGCTTGAAAATATTGATAGTAATTTCAATGTAATAAAAGCACATGGTGGTAATGAAGCTTTAGAGTTTGCATTGCAAGGTAATATAGATCTAATGGTTTTAGATATTCAAATGCCAGATATAGATGGATTTGAAGTTGCAAAACTTTTAAAATCTAATAATATTACACAAGATATACCAATAATATTTTTAACTGCAGCATTCAAATCAAAAGAGTGGCTAGAAAAAGGTTTTGAACTTGGTGCAGTAGATTATCTAACTAAGCCAATTGATGAAAATCAATTTATAAATAGAATTAAATTATATGCAAAATTGATTGATACTATTAAAGAAAATAGATTAAAAGATCAAATACTAGCAGAATCTTCAAAGCTAGCTGCTATGGGTGAAATGATAGGAAATATTGCACACCAATGGAGACAACCTCTATCAATAATATCAACAGCAGCAACTGGTATGAAAATGCAAAAAGAATTTGATATGTTAAGTGATGAATTTTTTAATGAAAGCTGTGATACTATTAATGAGAATGCGCAATATTTATCAAAAACTATAGAAGATTTCAAAAATTTTATAAAAGGTGAATCAAAAGCTGTAAATTTTAATCTTAAGACTGATACTGATTCTTTTCTAAAGCTAGTTGATGGTACTATTAAGAATCATCATATTAAAGTGATATTAGATTTACAAGAGGATATAAAAGTAAATGGATATCCTTCCGAGTTAATACAGTGTTTAATAAATATTTTTAATAACTCTAAAGATGCTTTAATTGCTAATAACTCTGAGGATAATAGGTATATATTTATTTCTCAGTATATTGAAAATGATAAAATAAAAATTGTGATAAAAGACAATGCTGGTGGAATTCCTGATGATATATTACCAAAAATATTTGAACCATATTTTACAACTAAACATCAGACACAAGGTACAGGGCTTGGTCTTCATATGACTTATAATTTGATAACTATAGGAATGGGTGGAGATATTGAGGCTTCTAATATTGAATATGAGTATAATAATAAAATATTTAAGGGATCACAGTTTATTATTACTTTAAATTTAGGTTGATTATATCTTAAATAAAAAGATATTTTGAGAATATAATATTCTTAAGGAATGATATGAAATTAAAAATTTTAATGACGTTAATTTTTATTATTGCATATAGTATATTTTATTATCAAAATACAAAAGATAAAGACTTAAGAGTTGAATTAGAGATACAAAATCAAATTAATATTTTAAAAACACACTACAACGTAACCAAAAATTATTTTATAACTGATGTTAAAAGTATAAAAAATAATATCACACATAATAAAAAAGTTATAGAAATATTAAAAAAAGCATTAAATAGTGATGAAGAAGAAAGAAAAGTTTTAAGAAATGAACTTTATGAAGTTTTATTGCCTTTATATAAAAGGATTAAAACAAGGGGAATTTTACAGTTTCATTTTGTTTTTCCAAATAATATTACATTTTTAAGAATGCATAAACCAAGTAAATATGGTGATGATCTATCTAATATTAGATATACATTTAGATATGTAAATGAGACTAAAAAACCAATAGAAGGTTTTGAACAAGGTAAAACTACTCATGGTTTTAGATATGTTTTTCCATTTTTTGCTAAAGATAATACATATTTAGGTGCAGTTGATATATCATTAGCTTCTTATTCATTAGAAGATAAATTATTAAATGTAAATAAAATACATTCACATTTTTTAGTACATAAAAAGATATTTGATGCCAAAGCTTGGGAAACTGAAAAACTTGTAAAAAAATATATTAAGAGTATCGAACATAAAGATTATATGATAGCTTTAAGTAAACATATAAATTTTAAACATTTAGAAGATACTTATAAAAATTTAATTTTACCTAAAAAAGATATAATTGATAAAAATATTAAAAAGAAAATTCCATTTGCAGTTTATATTAATTATAATAATACTATTAAAATAGCTACATTTTTACCAATATCTAATGCAAAAGGCGATAAAGCCGTAGCATATATTGTAAGTTATACTTATGATTATAATCTGTATCAAATAATTAGAAACTACAAAGAATTAAATATTATAATTTTTATTGCTTTACTTCTTTTAATCTATTTTATATATAATAATTTAAATTATAAAGTTGTCTTAGAAAAAGAAGTAAAAAATAAAACCAAACAGATAAAAGAGCGTGAAAAAGAATTACAAATATTAAATAAGAATCTTGAAAAAAATGTAAAAGAAAAAACTATAAAGTTACAAAACAATATGAATATAATGAGTCAATATGTAATATATTCAAAAACAGATTTAGATGGTTATATAACTGAAGTCAGTGATGCTTTTTGTGAGACTACAAAATACAAAAAAGAAGAACTAATAGGTCAAAACCATAATATTTTAAGACATCCAAATGTGCCTAGTGTTGTATATGAAGATATGTGGACCACTATAAAAAAAGGAAATAAATGGTATGGAGAGATAGAAAATTTTGATAAAAATGGCAAAGCCTATTGGATATCTACAACTATATCACCTGATTATGATATAGATGGAAATAAGATAGGTTATATTGCAATAAGACATAATATCACTGCATTAAAAGAGGTTGAAGAGCAACAAAAAAGATTAAAAGAATCAGAAAAATTAGCTTCAATGGGTGAAATGATTGGAAATATTGCCCATCAATGGAGACAGCCTTTAAGTGTGATTTCTACAGCTTCTACAGGTATGAAACTTCAAAAAGAGTTAGGTATGTTAGATGATGAAAGTTTTATGCAAAATTGTGATGCTATAAATGATAATGCTCAATATTTATCAAAAACAATAGATGATTTTAAAAACTTTATAAAAGGCGATAGAGATAAAGCTATTTTTATTTTAGATAAGGAGATAAACAGCTTTTTAAATCTTATTAATGGATCTATAAAAAACAATGATATAAATATTATTTTAGATTTAGAAAAAAATATAAATATAGATGGTTACAAAAATGAATTGTTACAATGTCTTATAAATATTTATAATAATTCAAAAGATGCATTAGTAGAAAATGCTGAAGATGATAGATATATATTTATATCAGCATATAAAGATAAAAATAATAAGGTTATTATTAAGATAAAAGATAATGCAGGTGGGATACCTTCAAATATAATAACTAAGATTTTTGATCCATATTTTACAACAAAACATCAATCTCAAGGTACAGGTCTAGGATTGCATATGACATATAATCTTATTGTTGATGGAATGAATGGCTTTATTGAAGTTGAAAATATTAATTATAAATATCAAAATAATAATTATTATGGAGCTCAATTTACAATTAAATTGCCATTGTCTTAAATAGCCTATAAATAAGGGGTTTTAAAGATATTTAGGTTTATTAAATTTAGTTAAGAACATATAATCATCATTTGATTTTATATATTGATATATAATCAAAAATATAATACAATAACACCATAAAAACTAAGTGAAGTGAAAATATGGGATTTCATACACCTACAGCTTTGGAAGTAGATCACAGCCAAAGTCCACGATGAAAGAGCCTCTTGCTAGGGATAGCTTGATAAGGGAGAAGAGATGCAGGGTGCTTCCCTCCTGACACTTAGTTTAAGTATTCTATAAATTCACTCTTAGATTTTTCATTAAAATATTTTATACTTTTAGTACACTTTCTTAATAATCTTTTTTTAGTATAAAATACTGTTACAATCTCAATATAAAAGTTATTTGAAGATACAGAATATATAACGCCAATTCACTTGATGTAAATACATAAGTTTCACTTTTTGCATTAATAACTTGATAAAGAAATGCTATATACTTTCCTTTTGCTTGTTACATATTTTCATCTTTTAAATTTATATGTAATATTTGAGTATATAAAAATAATATAGCATTGAATGCTTGATTTTAGAGGAAACTTTGCTAATGCAACCGCTATTCGCTAGTTTTGCTAGTAGATAAGATTTAAATATAAATCTTTTTTGATATAATACTATATAAACTAAAAGGATATTGATTAAAGTGATTGAATTAGAAAAAAATATATGTACACTTGTTAAAAATTCATTATTTAACAAGCAATTTGTAGATAGTATATTTTTTCCTTTACCATCAAGAGCCATACAAGAAATTAGTAAAATCTTATATAGAAGTAAACTAAAAGAATATCAATGTGAGATAAATAGTCACGATATACGACACTCATACAAAGGGCATAAAGATGATATTGATTATGTTTGTAAAATTCCTGAAATAATTGAAACTTTTACTAAAATTGCAAAAAGTGTAACACAACATCCAAAAACTAAAAAAACTATAGTAAGCATTGAATTTTATAAAAAATATGATAATCAAGAAGTAAAACTTGTAAAAATGGACTTAATAAAAGATAAGCGATTAAGATTAAAAACTATTTTTATTACATAAAAAAAGTAGCAGACCAATTACTGCTACAGTTTACGGATATTCACTGATGCCTTGTTGTAAAACAATCCCCAGTTTAACGACTTAACGAAGCCCGATGGTTTTAACAGCACTATTATATCTAACTATATTTATAATGTCAATAGTTAAAAATTATTATAATTGGTGGGCTATAAAAAAGACAATGTGGTAAACTATTATTTGCTAGATTCTTTTTTAATAACCATATTGTGCTAAAATTGTGTCAGAATTAGCTATATATTCTCTTGATAAATAATCTGTGTTTTGTTAGAAAGCTAGTAAATATAGTATTTTAGTTTTTTTTATTTTTTAAACGATACAATTTATAATTAAATTGCCATTGTCTTAAATATATCAATAATATCTTATTTCTTTCCTGTTAATAAAAATATTGGAAAATCGCCATATGGCTTTTTAGCTATACTTATAGTTTGAATTTTTAAATTTTTAAATCCAGCATCTTTTGCGATATTATAAAAATCATTTTTATCAAATCCAAAGTGAAATACTCCTGTATCAGTAGTGTGAAAACTACCATCTTCTGGTTCTAAATCAGCAAGTGCAATAGTTCCATTTTTATTTAATAATTCATAAAATGTATTAAATAGTTTTTTAGTATCTTTTACATGATGAATAGTCATAGATGATATAATACCATCAAACTTTTGATTTGGAATCTCTTTTGATAAGTCATGTTGTAATACCTCTAATTCACATGGATAGTTTGGTATTTTTTCTCTTAAAACTTCATTCATAGATGTAGACATATCAATAGCAGTAATTTTTTTTACATATGGAGCTATTTTGGAAGTTAAAAGTCCTGTTCCGCTTCCAAAATCCATAATATGCATATCTTTTGTATATGTTAATTCTTTTAATATACCATCAGCTATATTTTTAACATTATCAACTCTTCTTGTTTCTTTTTCGTAATCTTTTGCTTTATGTGCAAAGTGATCTTTTGTATCATTCATTTTATATTTGTCCTTAAAAAACTTTATTGTAGTATTATTCAACTAAATATTGTATAATATATTATTATAAGAAGGGAATTTATATGCATCATAATTTATGGTTTTATTCAGCAATTATACTTTTATTTGTAGTTATATCAAAATTAATATCAGCTAAAACATCAACTGTAGATGTGCTGTGGCTTATTATTTTAGGTTCTTGTGGAGTGAATTTTGGGATATTACCACAAGAGCATATTATACTTGATGCAATAGGTGAATGGGGTATTGTATTTGTTATGTTTGCACTTGGATTTGATGAAGATATAAATCATTTTGTTCAAGGTTTAAAAAGAAGTATGGGTATAGCTACACTTGGTGCAATTTTCCCTTTTATGGCAGGATTTTATACAGCTGGATTATTTGGATTTGATTTTAATTCTCAAATGATTTGGGGACTTACTATGACTGCAACTGCAGTTAGTCTTACAATGGTTAGTTTAAGAGAAGAAAAATTACATAAAACTACAGCTTCTACTGCAATAATGACTGCTGCAGTTGTAGATGATATATTATCTTTAATTGGATTATCTATACTTATTCCTATAGTGTTAAGTAGTACTGGAGTTGCAGAGGCTAATAATGTAGATATGAATCAAATTATGATGGTTGTAATTAAAGTGATAATATTTTTTGCAATAATTATATTTATAGGGTTGGTATTATTTCCAGATTCATTAGCAAAAGAGAAAAATAAAAAGCATAGTTTTTTATTCTCTATGGCAATTTTAATAAGAAAAATAACAGGTATAAAAAAACTACTTATAACTCATAATGGTAAATTTACACCACTAATTATGATATTTTTAGCTTTGACTTTTGGGGCAATTGCTGATTTCTTTGGATTTCATCCAGCTATTGGAGCATATTTTGCTGGATTATTTTTAAAAGGTGAATATTTTACAGTTACAGTTAATAATAAATTAAAATCCCATAAAGAGGATGCTAGATTGGTAATTAATCATTTAGCATTTACAATCTTTGGACCAATATTTTTTGTGATGCTTGGAACAAAACTTTTATTTGATATTGAAATTTTATCTAATGTTTTAGTTCCTATAGCTGTTTTATTTATTTCAGTTTTAGTTTTACAAATATTATCAGCTTCACTTGCAGCAAGATTTACAGGTAAGTATGAGTGGTATCAAAGTATTATGATAGGTCTTGGTATGCTAGGTCGTGCTGAGTTGGCTTTTATTGTTATAAATATAGCTTACACACAAAATCATATTATAGATATAGAACAATTTTATATACTTATTGCTACACTGTTTTTATTGAATATTACAGTTCCCACAGCAATTAAAATGTGGAAACCGTATGGTATTACTTTATCAAAAAATTAGATATAGTTTGATTTTTTATCAACTGTATCTAACTCTTGTCCTATAGTTTTGTATCTTTGAAAATAGTGTAAAACAAACTCATGTATTGTTTTATCTACAGGCATAAAATATTTATCATCTTTTATTGCAAATTGATTAAGCCAGATTGTTGCATCTTTTTTATCCAAATAGTGTTGTGCTAAAGATGTATAAGTAGTGATATACCACTGTTTTAAATTATTATAAGTATCTTGGCTCATATCTATATGCAGTTTATTATCTTTCCATATTAATACTTTTGAATCAAATAATCCACTTAAGTGAATTAATCCCTCACAATAGTATGGTTGAACTTCATCTACTTCCATCCATCCTATAAGTCCTACAGCTCTTTTAATTGTGTCTCTTAATACATCTTGCCATAGATTTGATTCATCTGTATCATTATTTATATAAAATGATACAAGACCACCTGTTGTAGCTTTAAACTCCTCTATATTTTTAAAATTACCTGTAGAGTTCATAGCTGATTCAGTTATATCATCACACCATAAAATATGACCATATTCATGCCCAATAGTAGTGATATCATATACTTGATGCCATTTTTGTGTTTGTTTAAATAAAAAGTTTCTCTCTTGTGTTAAAAACTCTTGACCTAAAATTTCACGACTTAGTTTTAAAAATGGTTTTGCTCTTTGTGCTTGTAAAATTTCATCAGAAAAAGCAAATATTTTTTTACCATATTTTTTGGATACTACTTCGTCATTTGGTACAACTTGGGCTGAAAAAAGACCATTTAATTCTGCACCAAAAAATAGTGCTGGACGTCCTAAATATAATTGTACTTTTGTAAGTGATTTTTTTGAGAAAATTACTATATCTTTATAACTCTTTTTTTGCTCTAATTTACTATATATGTTCTCAAACATATTTTCTAGTTTTGTTGCTCTTGTATTTGATTTTACTGCTTTAGGGCTGGTAAGTCTTATATCCCATTCAAGAGCTACAGCTTTTCTAAAATGATCCTCATAATACTCAAGTGGATGGCCTATTTGAATTGGTGTAGTTATACTCATCCAAGCCTCATCTACATCTGCCCAAGATTGTACAAGTGTATTAGGCTTATCATTACTAAACGCCTTTACAAGTGACTGAATATATAAGATATATTCCCATTTTTGATTATACACTTCATCATCTAATTCAATTAGATTATCTGCAAAATTTTCTAAAGCATCAACTACTGCAGTTACCTCTTTTTTAAAAGCTTTTATATATGCTTGTGATTCAAATTTGCCATCTTTTTGTATAAGTACACTATAGCATCTATCAGCAATTTCTCTATTATGTCCTAAATCATATAAAGAGTTTTTTTCTAAAAATTCAAATACTTTTTTCTCATCATTATTATGCATTTGTAATAGTTGTTTATTAACTCCATTTATAATAAATTTTGTCCAAGAAGTTTGCCAAGAACTCATGGCAATTCCAACATTATAAACTCCAGCAAATACCTCTTGATAAAATGGTGTTAAAAGATTATTTTGTTTTATATAATCTATAGTATTTTTATGAATATTATGCCAATAATTTTTTACAAATTGATATGCAATTTCTTGAAGTGATATAATCTCATCTTCTGATTTTTCTAATTTTTTTAAAACTTGTACTAAAGAATCATCTCTTAAACTTACCAATCTTGTAATTAAAGCAAGTCTAATATCATTTGTTATATTTTTTATATTTAATTGACTAGCAAACTGATCTATTATATCAAGCTTAGATATCTCATTGTTTTCTAAATATTCGTATAATTTATTTATATTTGTTTTTTGTTCTCCTATATAATCATAAAGCGTTTCTAAATCATTTTCAAATTTTTGTTTCATTTTTGTTGTTCCTTAATTAGTTTTCTTATTTTTTCAAATTTATTATGTAATTTTTCATCTTTGATATTATTTTGAAAAATACCATAAGACCTTTCATCATATGTTTGATAGATTATTTTTTGTTTTTGTTTTCTTTTTTCTATAGTATGAGTTACAAAAAAATCTATTTTTTCAATATTTGCAATTTTCAGATCTTTTAATAGTGCTTTTATCAATGAAATGTTATTCTTAAATTCATTCTTAAATACGGGATGTTTAAGCACAAAAAATAGTATCATATTTTTTGTATATGCAAATTTTACACCATTTTTTAAATGTTGCGGTAGCGAATTTATAAGAAGTGTTAAACTTTGCTGTGTATTAATTTTTTTAAACTCAGGACTAAATTTAATATGACTAAGAATAGTTTGAATATTTTTCATGGTGTGATTATAGCATTATTTATATTATCTTTTAATGGATGTGGATATAAAGACAATCCAATTTATGTAGATGATACAAAAACTCAAAATTTAAATAAATAGAGCAGACAAATGGAAATATATGATTATATAATAATAGGTACAGGTGTAGCTGGACTTAATGCAGCTAGATATATACCAAAAGATAAAAAAGTTTTACTTGTATGTAAGCAGTCTCCATGGGAGTGTAATACTTTTTGGGCACAAGGTGGAGTTGCAACTGCTGTTGATAAAGAGGATATTCCTTATCATATCAAAGATACTCTAAATGCTGGAGTTGAATTAAATGATATTCAAGCAGTTAAAACTTTAAGTGAACATTCAACTGAAGCAATTAAAGATTTAATTGATGGTGGATTTGAATTTGATAAAAATGAAGCTGGTGAGTTAGCTTTTACAAAAGAAGCTGCGCATAGTAGAAGTAGAATTTTGCATGCAGATGGTGATGCAACTGGGCGAATGTTACATATGTTTTTATTGCAAGTATGTCCACATGAAGTTGTAACAGATTCAATAGTAGTTGATCTGTTTATTCAAGATGATATCTGTTATGGTGTACAAATACGAACTGGCGAAAAAATAAGAAGAGTATATGCTCACAATACTATTATAGCAAGTGGTGGAGTTGGATCAATTTACAGATATCATACTAATTCAACTACAATAGCAGGAGATTTGCAAGGTATTTGTCTTGAAAAAGGGATAGAACTAAAAGATATGGAGATGATGCAATTTCATCCTACAGTTTTTGTAGATACCACAATGGCAAGAAAACCACTTCTAAGTGAAGCTTTAAGAGGTGAGGGTGCAGAGATCGAAAATGAAGATGGGGAAAGATTTTTATTTGATTATCATAAAGATGGAGAATTAGCTCCAAGAGATGTAGTAAGTCGTGCTATTTTTGATCATCACAATAAAACAGGGTCTCAAATATATCTTTCATTTAAAAATTTTGAAAAAAATGTATTTAAAAAACGATTTCCAAATATCTATTCAAATCTTAAAGAGTTTGGTTTTGAATTACCTTTTGAAAGAGTACCAATATCACCAGCATTTCATTATAGTATGGGTGGAATACCTACAGATTTAAATGGTATGGTAAAAGGTTTTAAAAATCTTTATGCAGTAGGTGAAGTTGCTTGTACTGGAGTGCATGGTGCAAATAGACTAGCTTCTAATTCTCTTCTTGAGGGCTTAGTATTTTCAAAATTAGCAGTTAAACATGCATTAAAAGAAAATTTTAAAATAGATATAAATAATTATAAAATACGACATAAAGTATATTTACTTCAAAAACCAGGTGATAAAGCTATTAAAAATGAGCTTAGAACATTGATGTGGAGATGTGCTGGTATTGTGAGGGTTGAGCAGGATTTAATAGATGCTTTAGAGGAGGTTGAAAACTTCTTGGAAGAGGATGTTGGTAGATTGTTATTTTTAAGGTTACTTACGGCAAAATCTATTCTAGAATCTGCTATAAAAAGAAAAGGCTCTATTGGAGCTCATTTTAAACAGAATTAAATTAAGGGAGAAAATATGTTAAAAAAACTTATGGCACTTGGTATGAGTGCTTCTTTTTTAAGTGCAAACGCAACAGCGGCTCATGAAGCTGCTGCTACAAATCCAGATCTTACAATGACTTGGGTTGGTATAGCATCACTTATTATTTTTATTATTGGTTACTATTTTGTAGCTATGGAGGAGAAATACCATATAGATAAAGCAAAACCAGCACTTCTAAGTGGTACATTTTTATTTTTCCTTATAGGTACTTATTATGCTATGCATGGTATGGATATGAATCTTGTTCACAATGAGGTAAAACATTTAATATTAGAGATTGCGGAGATCTTCTTTTTCTTATTTGTTGCTATGACATATATTGAATCTATGATTCATATGGGGGTATTTGATAGATTAAAGTACAATCTTGTATCAAAAGGTTATACATATAAAAAACTTTATTGGTTAACAGGTATTTTAGCATTCTTTATCTCTCCAGTAGCAGATAACCTTACAACTGCACTTATTTTATCAACTGTATTAATTACAATAGAAAAAGAGAATAAAAACTTCTTAGTACCAGGTGCTATTAATATTGTTGTTGCAGCTAATGCTGGTGGGGCTTGGAGTCCATTTGGTGATATTACAACGCTTATGGCATGGACTGCAGGAAAAGGTAGCTTTACAGACTTCTTATTTTTATTCCCTGCTTCATTTATAGGGTATTTTGTAACTGCTTATTTATTAAGTTTAACAGTTCCTACAACAAAACCACACTTTGATGCAGCAAGTGAAACAAAACCAGAGATGAGTAAAGGTGCTGAAACTGTAATAGGTCTTGGTATATTTACAATTGTTTGTGCAGTTTTAGGACATCAGTTTTTACATCTTCCAGCTATGTGGGGTATGATGTTTGGTTTAGCACTACTTAAAATGTATGCATATAGACTTAAAAAAGTACATCATACTGATTTTAATGTATTTGGTGCAATGGCAAAAATTGAAAATAATACACTAATGTTTTTCTTTGGTATTTTAGCTTCAGTTGGTGCTTTATACTTTCTAGGATGGTTAGCATTAGCATCTCATGTATATGATCCATCAGTTCTTGGACCAACAGTTTCTAATATTGGGGTTGGATTTTTATCTGCTATTGTAGATAATGTACCAGTAATGAGTGCGGTATTAAAAGCATCACCACATATGGAGCATGCGCAATGGATGCTTGTAACTATGACTGCTGGTGTTGGTGGAAGTTTAATTTCATTTGGTTCTGCTGCTGGTGTTGGAGTTATGGGTAAACTACCAGGTATTTATACATTTGGAGCACATATGAAATTTGCATG
>Ga0256837_1000186_pt1 | contig 56433 bp, 58 predicted proteins | sample 4562384metaG_FD_185976 | JGI IMG/M metagenome (GOLD analysis project Ga0256837, IMG submission 185976) | Hydrothermal vent microbial communities from Guaymas Basin, Mexico - 4561-384 | ecosystem: Environmental > Aquatic > Marine > Hydrothermal vents | place: Mexico: Guaymas Basin | collected... | reverse complement strand
TGCAAGTATCGTCTTCTATATTCCTGCCAATCTACTGCCGATGATGCATGTGCATACCTTCGCCGGTACGCAGTCGGATACCATCTTAAGCGGGGTGCTCTACTTTCTGGAGACTGGAAGCTACCTGATCGCAGCAGTGATATTCATTGCCAGTATTATCGTGCCTATTACGAAGTTGCTGATCTTGATCTATCTGCTGATTACCGTACGGAAGAAACGGGTGATGAACCCCAAAAGTAAACTGCATCTGTATGAGTTGACGGAGCTGATCGGAAAGTGGTCGATGGTCGATGTCTATGTTGTTGCCATTATGATCGCACTGGTACACTTTGGCGGTTTGAGCGAGATTCAAGCGGGTGCAGGGGCGAACTACTTTTTGTTGGTGGTCATCGTTACGATGGTTGCGGCAATGCGCTTCGATCCACGCTTGATATGGGATATTCCCTCAGAAAACAATCTTATGACAAAGGAAACGAACAACCATGCATGAAACGCAGATCAAAGATGCCGTATGGCATGAGAAGAAAAAAGGGATCTCCACTGTCTGGATCGTGCCTATCGTGGCACTGGTAATCGGTGCGATGCTCTTTTACCAATCTTTGAGTGAGAAAGGACCGGAGATCAAGATCGACTTTAAATCGGCTGCAGGTATTCAGGCAGGTAAGACCCTGATCAAATATAAAGATGTTGAAGTGGGGAAGGTGACCGATGTGACTTTCAGTCCTGACCTTAAGAGTGTTACGGTGAGTGCGGAGTTAAAAAAGAACATGAAGCCCTTCCTCTCTGAAAAGACACGCTTTTGGGTGGTCAAAGCAAAAGTAGGTATGGGGGAGATACAGGGGCTTGATACCCTGCTTTCGGGAGTCTATATTGTGATGGACCCCAGACAGGGTGAGCAGTACGTTACCCGCTTTAAAGGATTGGATCACATTCCAGTGGTCACTTCGGGTGAGAAAGGGCGAACCTTTATGCTGCAAGCAGACAGTATCGGCTCTTTGGATGTCGGCTCTCCCATCTACTATAAAAAGTTCAAAGCCGGAAGTGTCGCTTCCTATAAACTCGATAAGAACGGTAAGAAGATCGATATTGAGGTCTTTATCAAATCACCGTTCGATCAGCTTATTAATGATAAAACCCGTTTTTACAATGCAAGCGGTATCTGGGCGAACATCTCGGCTGATGGAATTGAGGTTCAAACTGAGTCGTTGGTCTCTGTGGTGATGGGAGGATTGGCGTTCGATAACTTCCCCTCTCATGGTAGAGGAAAACCTGTTCCAAAAGGCTATATCTTTACTCTCTACGATAACTTCAAAGAGGCGAAAAAACTTCACTATACTAAGGAGATCTTCTTTTGGATATACTTCAATGAATCGATCAGGGGACTTTCCGAAGGGGCACCGGTAGAGTATCGTGGAGTGAAGATCGGTGAGGTGGTCAGTTATTCGCTTGTAGGCAATGCCGATACCGCAGAGTTCAAGATACCGATCCTCATTAAGATCGAACCTGAGCGATTCAACATGCAAGGTCATGCCAAACAGGTAGGAAATGACGTGAATGTTGCGGTCTTTTTTAGACTCTTGAAAAAAGGTTTCAGAGCACAGCTTAAAAGCGGGAACTTGTTGACGGGTGAACTCTATATTGACTTTGATTTCTATAAAGATATACCTTATGTTGAACCGAAAAAAGAGTACGGGCTTTATGTGATACCGACTGTTCCGACCGAGATCGCATCGTTTAAGAGCAATGCGCAGAAGATCATGCAGCGTATTGCCGATATTCCGTTCGATGAGATCGGTATTGAGATGCGTGATCTGATGAAAGAGGTGCGTACCAGTACTATCCCAAAAGTCGATGATGCGGTTGACAGTGTGGACAAACTTATTAATGATACCAATAAAATGATGAATGCTGCACGCAAGAACTATGTCGACTCGACGGCGGAGATTAATCGTAAACTGTTAAAATTACTCGACGAGATGACACGAACGACCAAGTCGATCAAACACTTGACAGACTATCTTGAACGACATCCTGAGTCGTTGATCAAAGGAAAATAGATGAAACAGTTGGTTTTAGGTATCGTTGCGGCAGCAGTGATGGCAGGGTGTAGCTCCAAGTCGAACTTCTATCAGCTCCATCCGCAAATGCAACACAGTGCTGCGCAAACAGTACATCTTCGCGGTAGTATCGTAGGTGTTGCAGAGGTGGAAGTGGCGGACTACATAGATAAACCGCAGATCGTCACACGCCTCTCAAAAGGGCACCTGCAACTACATGAGGAGGAGCGATGGGTCGGTGCGCTCGATAAGAACATCCAGTCGATGTTAACGCATGATCTTTCAAAGCTATTGCCACATCACACTTTCCTTGCAAGTCCATGGGAAGAGCCTATCGATGACCGCTACCGCATCTATGTGAAGATCGACCGTTTTGACGGAGATGTCAACGGTACGGTCACACTGAACGGACGATGGAGCCTCACAGATAGAGAAGAGAACCGTTTGGTTGTCGGTGAAAAGGTGCACTATGTTGCACACGGCAGTAATACGCTTGAAGGCATCGTCACCACCCAAAGCAAAATGATAGACCGCCTCAGCCAAGAGATCGCCAAAAAGATCAGAGGGCATATCTGATCTTTCTCTTTTTATAAGGATCATCCTTGCAGGTTGAGATCAAGATAACCGTAGGGGCAACCCTTTGTGGTTTCCCCGTCACTATAAAGAAGTCAAAGCCTCTTCACACTGTAATGCGATCTCCAACTCCTCATCGGTCGGTACGACCAAAAGCAAAACACTACTCTCATGATGATGAAAACTCCCACCCTCAGTACAAATAGCTTTATTTTTGGCATCATCATATTTGGCACCCAGTATACCTAAGCCTTCACAAACCATCTGCCGTACCTTGATCGCATGCTCTCCGATGCCCCCTGTAAAGACAATGGCATCAAGACTCCCCAATGCTATGGCGTAAGCACCGATGTATTTACGGATGCGGTAGCAGAATATCTCCAGTGCGAGTGTGGCATCCGGGTTGCCTTGCTCTGCTAGGGAAATGACCTCGCGCATGTCGTTGGTGCCGCAGATTCCAAGCAGTCCGCTCTCTTTGTTCAGCAAGTTGTCGATGCTTTTTGTATCGTAGCCGTTTTGCTCAAGGTAGGGGAGGATGGCAGGGTCGATATCACCGCTTCTAGTACCCATGACAAGTCCTTCAAGCGGTGTAAAGCCCATGGATGTGTCGATGCTTCTGCCCTCTTGTATGGCACAGGCGCTTGCACCGTTGCCAAGGTGGAGGGTAATAAGGTTGAGGCTCTCCAGCGGTTTATCCAGCCTTTTTGCCGCCTCTTTGGCTACGAAGCTGTGCGATGTGCCGTGGAAGCCGTAGCGGTGTATATGATAGCGTTTGGCAATGGCAGTATCAATGGCATAGGTACGTGCGTAAGATGGGATGGTTGTGTGGAACGCGGTATCGAACACGGCAATATGCGGAATGTTCGCATAGGCACGGTGGAGCACTTTGATACCCTCTAAGTTGGCAGGGTTATGGAGTGGGGCGAGTTGTGAGAGGGCACGGATATGTAGAACACTCTCGGGTGTGATGCGTGTAGGGGTGCAAAACTTGTCACCGCCATGTACCACGCGGTGTCCAACGGCATCAAGTGCATCAAGCAGGTGGTGTTCTCCAGCTTCATCGAAGAGGCTTTGCATCGCCTCAAGGGCTGCTTGGTGGTCTTTGATGGAGGATGTTCTTTCGATGTTGCATACAGAAGAGTGAAACGAGATCCGGCTTCTCTCCTCAGCAATACGCTCTATATGTACGGTTACAATTGCAGTATGGTCACTGAAATATGCACATTTGAGGGATGAGCTTCCTGCATTGATAACGAGTATATTCATCACTTCTCCTTTAGATAGTGTGCTTGAATAGCGGTAATAGCTACGGTATTGACAATATCTTCTACGCTGCATCCACGGCTTAGGTCGTTGACCGGTAATCTAAGCCCTTGCAGTACAGGACCGATCGCAATGGCACCCGTGGCACGTTGAACGGCTTTGTATGTGTTGTTCCCCGTATTGAGGTCAGGGAAGATGAACACGGTTGCCTTCCCTGCAACCTGACTTTTGGGTAGTTTTTGACGGGCGACCTCGGGATCGATAGCGGCATCGTACTGGATGGGACCTTCAACAGGGAGTTTTGGATCGCGTTTACGAACGATATCGGTTGCTTGTCGAACCTTCTCGACATCAGGGCCTTTGCCTGAGTCTCCTGTGGAATAAGAGAGCATCGCTACTTTGGGATCGATGCCGAACTGCCGTGCCGTTTGTGCGGAGGAGAGTGCGATGTTCGCCAAAGCTTCGGCATCGGGATCGAGGTTCAAGGCGCAATCGCCGTAGACAAGCACACGCTGTTTGAGACAAAGAAAGAAGATTGAAGAGACCAGTGGGGTTTGCGGATCTGTCTTGATGATTTGAAGTGCTGGGCGCAGGGTGTCTGCGGTAGTATGTGTCGCCCCGCACACCATTCCGTCGGCATAGCCCTCTGCTACCATCATCGTGGCGAAATAGGTAGGGCTCTCCATGATCTCTTCAGCTTGCTGAGGGGTGATACCTTTGTGTTTGCGTAAAGTGTAGTAGCGTTTTGCAAAACGTGTCTTAAGCGTTGTATCGTCCGCATCAACATAGGTTGCACTCCCAAGAGAGATTCCCAGCCGCTTCGCTCTCTCTTCGATGCTCCGTTTATTCCCAAGAAGCATGACCTGTACGATATTACGCCGAAGTAGGGTCTCTGCAGCATGTAAAATACGCGCATCCTGTGTCTCCGGAAGTAAAATGCGCTCTTTTTTACGACGGGCTTGTTCTAAGATGCGGTACTGGAACATCATGGGGGTAAGAATGTCGGTATGTTTGGCATGGCAGTGGGATACAAGCACCTCCTTGTCGACATGCGCATCGAAGAGCGCTTTGGCAAAGGTGATCTTTTTGGTGGTCAGGTGGCTGATGGAGGGTTTGATCTCTTCGAGTATAAGGGGAAGATCGTAGCATGTGTGGTGTGTAGTAATGATGGGGAGTGCTATCTTTAAGTCTTGCACGATCGGTTCGATCGTTGTTGAGAGTGTGTTGGGACCATTTAGAAGAAGAGCGCAGATATGCGTAGCGGTGTGGCTTTGATATGCAAGCAAAGAGAAGAGGATGATCTCACTTCTATCTGCGGGTACGATGACAAGTGATCCCTCTTTGAGGCTCGATGCATAGCTCTCTATATCCATTGCCGCAATCTGTTTGTGCTTCACCCACTGTTGCATGGCATCGTCACTGCCGTTGATGCGTGTCGCACCAAGGTGTTCGATTACTTCCAAAAGAGTCGGTCGGTCAAGCTCCGGTGCATTGGGAATGAAAAAATACGGAGGTGTCGTACCACTTGAAAGTTGTAGCTTCTGGCACGCTTGGATCTGATCGTGTGAAACACGGTTGAGGAATGTCGCAATGTGATGGCACGCCTCTTTTTCTAGACGGTTATGAAGGGTTTGGATCTCCCTTTGGAGTAGCTGACAGCTTTTATTTTGGGCTTGTATGACGGCAATGTAGGCACTTGAGAGGTTCTGTGCGATGAGCACGTTCAGATCGAAGTCGAAATAGGGGCTGAAGTAGCTTCTGGGAAAGCCTTCGATAAGAACGAAGTCGTACGCGGACTCCAAGGCTTTATATTTCTCTATGAGCATTTCGATCTGTCCGTCGAGTGTTCCTTGGGTGTAGGCCTGCACATAGCTTTGTGCACTAAACCCCACACACGATGCGTAGTCGATATTGAGTCGGAAGTGTTCGATCATAGATCGGATGTTCTCATCTTCTATGTCAGGGTTCTCGATGACCGGCCTGAAAAATGCGACACGCCCGTAGTGTCCCTTGAGCATCTCCATGATGCCGATGGCGACAAGTAGTGAGCCTGAACGCGGTTGAGAGGATGCGATATAGATACTCTTATGTTCCATCATGACTACTTTTTGATAGGTTAGGAAGATTCTAACATAAAAATTATGGAAATCAAAAGTATAATGGCAGGATACTTATTTGAGCGAGGATAGAGATGCACTCCTATATTGAGATATTGAACTTTACACCCGATGCCACCTTCCGCCCTCTGGAGATGTTACGCCCTTTCGTAGCACAGAGCATGCAGGATCAAGATGCGCCCAAGAAGCTGGGAGAGAGGGGGCTTGCTGACTTTGAAGAGAGGGTGATGGCGTCTATCTCCTACTACTATGAACTCGTCGGTATCGATCCTCTTAGAGGAAGCGACATCCCACCGAACGGTCTGCTTCCGCGTTTTACGCAGAGTCTTATCGGCTACTTGCAGCAGTGTGCTGTGCAGCGCCCTTACCACAAAGAGATGACGGTACTGCGCCACTCTGGCGTAACAAGTGTGAAGATACGTTACAAATATACCGATAGTGTCATCAAGAAACTCATCAAACTTGGGTTGAAGAACCCGTCGATACTCGAAGCGCCTGAAAAGATCTTCTTCAAAGGGGGTGTATTGCATGATCTCATTGGGATGCAGTTTATCTATGCCAGTCCTTATGAGCGCGAATGGGTGGCGCGTGCGCTTTACAGCTTCTTCTCTTACGACCACCGTACCGACGACCATTTGATCTACGGTTTTTATACGGTTAAGCGAAAGAGCGGCTATCAGGGGCTTCACTGTGACCATAGCTGTTTTAATCCGCGTTTTGACGCATCGTTCGAAAATGCCGAGCCATTGGAGGCAGATGCCTATGCACTGTCAATGGACGATACGACCCTGCTTCGATCCTTCCGCCATCTTTTCAATGTGGAGCTGCAACTCCATACACAGTTCGAGAATATGTGGTCGAGCATGGAGCACCGAAACAGTTACAACATTCAGGCAAAAGGGGTGGGACGCAGTGAGAAGATCGCCGCACAATGGAGTCTGCTCTCCGATACGATGAAGAACCTTGAGATGCAGTTCGAACGGCTTCAGGTCGATACAGAACAAGCACAGTTCGAAGTGGGATATCGGCATGGGTACACCTTTGTCAAGAGTGTGCTTGAACGGCTGGATGAGGAGGCGTACCGAACCTACCTCTCCTACACTCAACGCAGTGAGGAGCTAGAGGAGCTTCTTAAGAGCCATGAGATATCCAGACGTGATTACGTACAGCGTATCGAAGCTTTGGCTAGCGAGCTTGAAGGGGTTGCCGCCATGCAGAAACACCCGACGTTGGAAATACTCTTTTTGATGCAGAGCGCTTTTGTGCGCTATGGACTGGCAAACCACCGAAGCTATTTCAACAGTGTAGATATCTACCATTTCGTCGCTACAGCACTGAAGAAATACCTCGCAATCTACGATAAGCTCAAAGCTGATGAGACCATCTATAAAAGCAATCTTCTGACGATCATCGTGATACTGCGCTACCAGCAGTTGGCACAGCAGTATGGATTGGGGCTTATTCACACAGGAGAGGGGGTGATGAGTGAGAGAGAGAGGCAGTTGGTCAGCTATGAGACCAATCTGCGTCTGTTTAAAGATGTACTGACACAGCTTAACGAACTGACCCCTGAAGAGCTGCATGAGATCAAGAGTGACGATGCGGCGTTCCTGAAGATCGTGCATCGTACCGATGTACTTGCGCGTGAATGGGAATTGCTTATTAATGAGTCACCGCAGGAACATGCCCGTATCGGCAATGAAGTAGCACGATTTAGAGAACGGTATATCACACCCGAACTTCTTACACACTTTCAAACCCTGCTTGCGCACAACAAGATCAAGAATGTTGGATATATTGTCAAGTTCTATACGACACTGCTTTGGCACGGCTTTATTCTCCCTATCAATGCGCTCAAACAGATCATCCGCTACTCCGCATACGACAAGATCAAAACAAGCGACCTTTTCTTCTATGAGTTGGCTGCATACAAATTTTTGGTGGTAGAGGGGTGTGAACGGCTGGAAGACTGTACCAAAGAGCCCTCAAAGCGAAGCATGTCGCCACTTAGTCGCCGCCACCTTGAGGCGTTCCATCAACAAAACATGATAAGACAACTCTTTAAAATATACAAGAACGAACCGCGCTTTACCTTTCTACGTGCAAAGTTCCGTTTTGAACAGTTGACCAAAACAGAGTTTAAAATGGATCACTTCAGTGAACATATATCTTAAAAGAGCGGAAACCTTGAGAGTATCTCCGTTTCTTTTTCACACATCTTCGCATTCGGTGCGGGTGCGTTGGCAAGTTCTTCTTTTGCCGCTTTCATACCCTCGATGAACTTTGGATTGTCATGCATGAGCGCCATTACAGATAGATCACGCTTTATTAGTCTGATGGCTTTTGGCATACCATACTGCCAAAGGCTGTGCACTGAGTCCATGCAGAATGATACTTAGCAAAATGCTTAGTGAAGCTACGGCAAAGATCTCTTCATGCCCTTTGATATCTCCTAGTTGACCGACGGCTACCAGAATGTAGAGGATCGAGGCGATCCCTCTTGGACCGAACCAGCCGTAAAAAAGGCGGGTAGCAAGGTCGACTTTAAAGAAACCGAAGCTCAAGACCACAGGCAACATACGTAGTACCGTCAGACTCAAGATAGCAAAAAGAAGCGCTTTGCCGTCCCAGTAGGTGATGGTGGCTGGGATGAAGACAAGACCAAAGATAAGGAAGCTTATCATAATAAGGAACTCCCCCTCGCTTTCGGCAAAGTTCTCCACATGCTCTCTGAGCAGTTCGCTTGTGTTGCCTAAGAAGAGACCTGCGAAAAAGGCGGCGATGTAGCCGTTGCCTTGGAAATGCTCGGCAAAGTAGAACGAGAAGATTGCAAGGGCGATAGGGGCGAGGTTACTGTATTGATACTCCATCCACCCCTTTTTCAAGGCTTTTACCATAAGGTGCGCTCCGCTCCAGCCTACAAATGCACCGGCGATCGCACCGATGACGATCTGCTGTGCGATGTATCCCATCCAGCCGCTTTGTGCGGTGTCGGCTCCTGAGCTTATCATGGTAAGTACGGTCAAAAGTACTGGAAAGACAATGCCGTCATTAAGACCACTCTCGACATTGATGGTGTTTCTTACTGTTACGGGGATACGAGTATCGCTTACAACGATCTTGCCCAATGCCGCATCGGTAGGTGCAAGAATGAGTGCTAGAAGAAGCACATAGAGTGTATTTTCTTGTGGAAAGAACCACATTGCGGTTAATGTTGCCAATATGATGGTAATGGGGAGTGCGATAAAGAGCAGTCGTGTCGGAAGCCGCCAGTGGGCTTTGAGTTGATTAAGGTTAAGCGCCGCCGCATCAGAGAAGAGGACGACGATCAGGGTGATCTCCGCTACGATCTGTACCGCTTCGGCATTGACCCTGATGGGCTCTCCGCCAAGAACAAGCGGAGAGAGGATCATCCCCACACCCGTAAAGACCATGGGACCGGAGATATTGTATTTCCCCAAGAGTTTGGAGAAGAGCCCGTATCCAAGGATAACGAGGCTGATCCCAAGAAAGACGAGATGTTCATGCATCTATTTCGCCTTCTTTTTGGGAGCGCAGTGGTCGAAACTACCGCCAAGTGCCAAGTGGAGGTTCACACGGTTGACAAGGCGCTCTTTGCGTACCTGTGTCTGAAGAATGCGCGCATTGATCCACTTGCTTTGTGCATTGAGCACGTCAAGAATGGTGCCCTGACCGATCTTGTAATTCTCGTTGGTCATATCGTATGCGGTTTTGAACTCGTGTACCATGGTATTGAGGTAGCGCTCTCGATGCATCAAGTGACGGTCGTTGGCAAGGGAATTCTCCACTTCGCGGTAAGCGTTGAGAACGACGCTTTGGTAGTTGGCCAGTGCCGCTTTTTGGTCGGCACTGGCTGAGGCGATAAGCGCATCGACACGCCCTGCATCAAATACCGGCATGAAGATACCGCCGATAAAACGTGCGATAGTATCTTGGATCACATCGGCACCAAGCTGTCCCTCAAGGGTGATACGCGGCAGTTTCAAGAGTGCCATACTCTCTGTCTTGTGGAATGCCGATGCCACACGAAACTGTGCGGCAACGATATCGGCACGGCGATTGAGCAGATCGAGCGGAATACCGCTTGGTACATTGCCCGTAACGGCACGCAGGCGTTTGGCTTTGATGGCATTGGCAGGGTAGCGTCCGATCAGTGTTTCGAGTGCACGTGTATCCTGCTCCATCATCATGCGTGCAGCAAGCACATTGTCCTGCGCTTCGGCGACCATACCGCGCATCATATGTACGTCTCGCATATTGCTTGCACCGATGTTGGCACGTTCTGCCAAGACCTTCGCCGCTTTTTTTTGGATATAGAGTACCTGTTTTTGGAAGTCATAGATCATCTTATCCGAGCCAAGCAGGAACCATGCTCTGGCTGTCTGTGCGGAGAGGGATTGTCTTGCCCACTCGAAGTCTGCCATGGTCGCTATGGTCATTTCGGCATCGGAAGCGACGGCATTGGCAACACGCCCCCAGAGGTCGGGCTCCCACCCCAATGAAAGGGCGATACTCCCGCTGTCATGGTGTCCGAACAGTTCTTTGTTCGCATAGGTGTACCCGCCGACCAGATTGAGTTGAGGCATCATACCCGAATGGGTGAGTGCCAGTATGGAAGCGGATTTTTCGATGCGTGTTGCCGCAAGCAGAAGGTCGGGGTTGTGCTGTTGCCCCTCTTTGACCAGTCTGTTGAGGATCGGGTCACGGAAGTTTCGCAGCCATCCGTCCTGCACTTTACCTCCGACAAAGCTGCTTTGAAAATGTTCGGGGGCTTGAGCGATGTTCTGATGGGTTGCTTGGTGTACCTCTTTTGCAGGGGTGACATTGTATTGGGTACAACCGCCAAGCAGTACGGCGGCTGTAGCGGAAAGTAGGATCTTACGTATCATCTATCTTCTCCTTAATGGAAGCGTAGGAAGTATTGCCAGCTCATCATACGGAGCAGGATCTTTCTAATGATCGCCACATGCGACCAGAACCCCTCTTGCACACCGTAGACCGCAGCGATGGCGTCAACCCCCATCGGAAGGCCGATTTCATTGAGTGGTGTATCGAGTTTGATGACCACGGGGATCTGCCCTTCGGGGAGTCTGGTGGTAAGCGAGTACATATTTCTGTTGGTCGTCAACTCTCCTTCTGCCAATGCTGGGAGTACACGTACCACTTTACCTTGGAAGGTACGCCCTGGAATACTCGGAAAGATCACCTCCGCAGGGTCACCCGGATCGATATTCTCCAACGGTTCGGGACCGAAGCCTGCGATGAGGGTTTCGGAACTTGCATCGACAAAGGTCATTGCAGGCAGGGCAGGGATGTTGACCGCCATCTGTCCCGGACGCACACGTACATGTGTCACGAAACCGTCAGCCGGTGCTTTGATGGTACAGCTTTCAAGGTCGAACTTTGCTTTGTCGAGCTGGGCTTTTGCCGTAGCGACCTCTTTCTCCCAGCGATAGACTTCGAACTTGGAACCGCCTGCGGTCTTTTGAAGACGGATGCTGTCCTCAAGACGCTGTTGTGCGAATTCTAGTTGTGCTCTGGCAGCGTCGTATGCCGCTTGGTAGGGTGTAGGGTCGATCTTGAAGAGCACATCCCCTTTGTGCAGAGGCTCGTTCGCTTTGGCATCGACTTCGATGACCTTGCCTTTGACATTTGAGACGATACCGGTGGTAACGAAGTAGGTACGTGCCGTACGGGAACCGGGATGGAAGTATGCCATTCCCATCAACATTGAACCAATAAGTACCACCCCGCCTAAAATAGCGGTTGTTAGCGACCATTTGTTAACTTCTATTTTAAAGACCTTGAAGATGATCCAACAGAAGGTGATGTAGGTCAGGAGCATTAAGGTTTCCATTAGGTGTTACCTCCTTTGCTCTGTGTCATCCCCTGTACCTCTTTGTCGTAGGTATCGAGGTTCTGCTCTGCGGCTGCGAGCTTCTTCTCAAGTCTCTCGACTTTCTCATTGAGTTTGTCAATGAGTCTGAGCTGCCCTTTGAGCTCTTCGGAGGGCTCTACCTGTACCGTCTCTGCACCCCAGCCCTGACCGGGTTTGTAGAGGTACGCCCATATCCAGAGGAACGGCCAGATGGTATGAAGCAGAAAGAGGCTCACCCAGCCGGCGACATGTATGGCGTCTCTGTGCGGATGTTCACGTTTTTTGGCTATCTCGTAAGGGATATCGTGGATAAAGATGATCAGATAGATCAAAAAGATCGATACCGTCACAAAGATACCAAGTGCAACATAATCGAGTGTTCGAGGGTCGATAGCTAAAGCCATAAGTTACCTTTCTTCGTATATTTTCATAAGATATTCTATTATATACAAAAAAGCCTTAGCAAAGTTCTCATTTTAAGATATGAAACATATTTAAGGGGAAAACCGATAGAATAATCCCATCATACTTAAAAATCTTGAGGAGGATCAATGAAGTGGATCAAACACACATGTATCGCCGCTGCTCTTGTGCTGAGCGGGTCGGCACTTTCGGCATCGTCGGATGTGCGAACACCTAGGCTTATGGCACAGGCAACTCCGGTACCGTCGGGGATCTTGATGAACTCGTATCGTTTTATGGGAAAGCTCAAACGTTTCTCCATCGATGCGATCACGACCAATGAAGATATGTACAGTGACAAGATGCTGGTAACCTATACCCATTACATCCACATGGATGTGATGCGTCCCAATCAACTGCACATCGAAATGGACGGGGATCTGAAGAACAGAAGTTACTACATCAACAACGGTCACTTTACCGTTTACGATAAAGATATGAACTACTACGGTACGCTGGAAGTGCCTAAGAAGATCGACGATGCGCTGGATTATCTCTTTGAAAAGTTCGACATCAAGACCTCTTTGGCAAATATCCTCTATACCGATCTGGATAAGCGTATCCCGCCTAAGAGCAAGGGGTACTACTTCGGTATCTCCGATGTCAAAGATACGCCGTGTCACCATATCGGTTTCTCTACACCGACACAGGAGTTTCAAGTGTGGATCGCAGTAGGAAAGTATCCGGTTATCAGACGTTTTACCGTGATCGACAAGACGGAGATCTTCCGTCCGAGAAGTTCAACGGTCTTGAAATGGGATCTCAAACCATACCTCAAAGCAAATGATTTTATCTTTGAGAAGCCAAAAGGTGCGGTTCAGATCGATATTGAACCGGCAAATGAGTGGGAGGCACAGTAATGAAAAGAACGATCAATGTAGTTAAATATGCAGTGGCGTTTATTGCACTTGGGCTCTTCTCTCCTTCTGTCCATGTCTCAATGAACCTCTCTGATGCAACGTATGAGGTGGAGTATAACATCTTACAGCAAGCAGAAGCCAGACGCGGAGGCGGAGGCATGCGTGCGGGCGGTATGAGAAGCGGTGGATTTAGTCGAAGCCGCGGAGGCTTCAGTAGCAGCCGTATGCGTGCACCGAGCCGAAGCCGTTACCAAGGCGGGAACTTCCATAGAAGTACACGTCCAGCAGTCAGTCGTCCAACATCGAGCCGTCCGATATCGAGCAGACCTGCAAGTAGACCGGCTAAGCGACCAACCACACGTCCGGTGAACAGACCAGGAAAACCGGGTGCAGGAAAACCGGTCAAGCCTATTAGACCGGGGAATGGAAACCGTCCACCGCATGCTAAGCCGCCACATGGAAAACCACCACATGGAGGGCATCCTCCGCATCATCGTCCACCCCATCATGGGCATCATCCGCATTGGCATCATCCGCCGCACTACTATCCGGGTTGGGGCGGTTACTGGCCATGGTTCTGGGGTAGTGCCATTGTCGTAGGTGCGATCGTATCGACTATTCCTGATGATGATTGTCGGGATGTCAATATTGACGGCAAATTTTATAAAGAGTGTGAAGGTGTGCTTTTCGAACCGGTTTATGAAGGTGATGATGTAGGTTACAAAGTTATTAAGATCAAGAAATAACATGCTTATCGTGCCGCTCTTGTAGCGGTATGAAATTTATGTGTTTTTGGTACTTATTTAGAAGAATTTCTTATCAATATTTGTTTGATCTATATATCTAACAGAAAATCCAACAAGTTCGCTTTTGAAGTGCTGATATTCGCGTTAGTGTTTTTTGTTTTTTCATGATCGAGCGGTTATGAATATAAAATATTTGAATTTATTTTTTTAAATAAAATTACTATAGAATATTCAATAGCTTGATCTATGGGGGAAGAATATTATGCAACAGGGAAGCGCAGGGCATCATCTCTATTTCTTTTTTGACCATTTGTGGTTTGTGCCGTTTTTGGCGGTCTTTTTTGCTTTTATCGCAAGCAGTTTTATTTACAGAAAGGAGCTTCCCTGCAAGAACGGCATGATCCAGCGGCACGATATCTATGCGCGGATCGGGCACTGGCTGAATGCATTCGGTATTTTGCTGCTGCTTTACAGCGGATATCAGCTTGGATTTTTGTTTGCCGAAAGGAAGGTCTATTTTACCTCAGGGGCACAACAGATGTTCAACCTGCACTTCATTGGGGCGGTGACTTTCCTGCTGGGTGCGTCACTGTGGCTTGGCAATATGTTCCTTGACCCTAAACGGCTTGAAGAACATGCGCCCTACAAAGGCTCTCTCAAAGATGCGATATGGCACTACCTCCATCTTGCGGGGCTTGTCAAAAGCGAAGGGGCTCCGACGGGAAAATATGAGGCGAGCGAACGCCTTGCGTTCGTGCCGCTGACGCTTCTGGCGATCATCATTGCCCTTACAGGGCTTGTCAAAGTGCTGGCGCATGCGGTCAATCTTCCGGGGTGGCTGATGCATGCGGTACATCTGATACACGATCTTAGTTCGGTCGTACTGGCGTTCTTGCTTGTATTCCACATTCTGCTTGCCGCTGTCGTGCCTTGGGCATGGCCGATGTTCATCTCGATGATCACGGGCAATGTTCCTGTCGAAGAGGTGAAGAAAAACCATAAGAAGTGGTACAAAGAGCTTCAGGACAAAGGGCTGTGCCCCAGGGAGGATGCGTGATGAGCGATGAGAAAAAATACGGCGGAATGGACCGCAGAACATTTTTAAGAACACTTGCCGCAGCAGGGGTGACCGCAACGGCGGGAGCGGCGTTCATGCTTCCGGGTACGAACCTGATGGTCATGCCTAACTCCAAAGGATACCTTGTTGTTGATATGGCAAAATGCATGGGGTGTGTCAGCTGTATGATGACATGTTCGACGGTTCATCACGGCAGATCGTCTCTTTCGCTTTCGCGTATTCAGATCCAGCAGAACTCTTTTCAGAACTTTCCGGCGGATATACACATGGCGGTATGCCACCAGTGCGAAGATGCGCCGTGTGTGAACGCCTGTCCGGTCGAAGCCGATCATGTCGATGTGCTCTTTGGCAATGTACGTACGATCGATCCGGACAAGTGTATCGGCTGTACGCAGTGTATCGATGCCTGTCCGTGGCTTCCCAAGCGGCTGCAGTTCGATCCTGAGAGCAAAAAGGTACAAAAGTGCGACCTGTGTGCCAACACCCCCTACCTCAAAGAGAAGGGTGGACCCGGAGGTGTACAGTCGTGTGTGAAGGTGTGTCCAACCGGAGCCATTGCTTATGTAGACAAGATGCCCGATCAGGATGATACGACAAGCTACAATGTCAATCTGCGCGGCGAGGGGTGGTCGCTGCTTGGGATGACGACTGAAGATATGAAAAGAGAGGGGTAGTGATGGGTGTACGATCGATGGGGTATGCAGGGGAGATCTTGCATGTGGATTTGAGCGCACTCAAAGCCGAGAAGATCCCTACGGACAGTTACGTCCAATGGGGTGGCGGAAACGGCTTGGGAACGAAGCTTTTTTGGGATTTCTGCAAAGACAAAACCATTAAAGACGGCAGAGATGAGAAGAATGTCGTTGTGGTTGCAACCTCTCCGCTATGTGGTACGGCGACGCCTTCTGCCGGCGGTCGATGCGAGATCGTAGGGGTCGGTTTCGGACACTACCCCATAAGCTGGTTTACCCGATCCAACATAGGCGGTCGTTTCTCGTCAATGATGAAATATTCGGGGTTTGATGCGCTTGTCATCAGCGGAAAAGCATCCCGCCCAGTATGGATAGAGGTGACCAACGGGCATGTCCGTTTTCATGACGCGTCATTACTGTGGGGCAAAAAAGCACGGGATACCCAGCTTACTATCCTTACCCAACTTGATGACAAGAACAACGGCTGGGGCTGGCAGCCGCTTCCGGGTAAAAAGGAGTCTGTAGCCTATAGTACCCAAAAACCTGCCGTGATGGCGATAGGACCTGCCGGGGAGAATCAGGTCGCCCATGCGGCATTGGTACATGATGCGGGCAATACGTCCGCACAGGGCGGATTTGCCGCTGTTTTTGGCGCGAAGAACCTCAAAGCGGTCTCCTTTTTCGGCACGGGCTACATTGAACTTGCCGACCCGATGGCCCATGTGGAGGCACGGTTTCGTCTCAAAGAGCGTTATGCGCCCGATCCGGAGAATCCCGATCTGTTCCAGTGGGGGATGCTTGGACGTGCAGCGCCCATCAACTTTGCCGGAAGCGTAAGCAAGAACTCAAGACTTCAGGCGTGTGTGGGATGCATTATGGGGTGTCGTGTCCGATACGATGTCGGGTATGGCAACGAGACCAAATGTCAGGCGACCGCATGGTATGCCGCTCCCGCAGCGCACTACTACAAAGGAGACGAGAAGAAGATCGGCGAACTTGCGCTTAAAATGGCGGATTACTGCAATGATATAGGGATCAATACCTATGCGTTCTCTTCTAGTGTACGCTGGCTGGAGGGGTTGTATCACCGCGGGCTGCTTGGCAAAGGCAAACAGATCCATACCGATCTTGACTTTTCCAAGCTTGGTTCCGAAGAGTTCGGTTTTGCGTTCCTTGATGCATTGGCGTATAAAAAAGATATCGGAGAACTGTTTGCCGACGGATTTGTACAAGGTGCGATCAAGGCGGGGCTTGAAGAGGATTATAAAAATGGACTGCTTAACCACCCCTACTGGGGACTTGCCGAACACGGGTATGACTCCAGAGCGGAAGTGGAGTGGGGATACGCCTCTATTTTGACCGACCGCGATATCAATTCACACGATTTCAACGCCATCTTCTGGGCTGCGACACTTGCGACACTTAACGGCGTGCCTTACCGTATCGATGCAAAAGAGGTGGCGCAGATTGTTGCGGACAAGCTTAAGCCCTATGTCAAGGGTCCGGAGTGTATGGACTACTCTGATGGCAACATCTACTCTGATGATGTAATGCAGCTGCTGCGCTGGTACATACATTACAACCGTTTCTGGAAGAACTCCGCACTCTATTGCGATCTGCGCTGGGCGGATCTTTTCGATACCAATGCCAAAGACAATGTCGGAGCGACCGCTGACAGCGAAGTGGGCGAACAGGTTTTCTGGAATGCCGTCACAGGAGAGGGGATCGAATTTACCCAAGGGCTTGAGAAAGGGCACCGTATCTATCTGCTTCAAAATGCTATCTGGGCGCTTCAGGGACGCCACCGCGATATGGTGCACTTTGCCGACTACATTTACGAAAAAGAGATCGTTGAGACGGAGCTGCCGTTTTTTATGTGGCCGTGCCGTGACGAGAACGGGATCTGGAGCTACAGCGACATCCGCCATAGAAAGATAGACAAAGAGAAGTTTGAGGATTTCAAGACCCGTTTCTACAAAGCAGAAGGACTGGATGAACAGACAGGATGGCTGACAAAGCAGACGGCGTTGAAGTACGGACTTGATTTTGTGATCGAAGAGCTTCAAGAATATGACAAACTTGCAGGATAGTACAATGATGCAACAACCGACCAGACAACAGGCAAGAGAGTTTTTGAGGATGCTTCCGTATGATGCGTGGCTGTATGCAGCATTGATGATGCCGCCCAAACTGATCCAGAAACGTTCTGTTAAGACGCTTGATGACCTTGAGCTTCTCCTTCGTCCTGCATCCAATGCGATCGCCTCTGTCGATCTGCCTCTTATGTGCGACTGGATCGAGGAGAAAGTAGGCGACGTCGCACTTGCTGCACAAATACGGCAGGAGGCACTGACGATCAACGGCTACAAGCAGCAGTGCCAAAAGGCGCATGAGGTTCTTTTGTTGCGTATCGGGGCATTGAAAAAGGCTGCGGGGGTTTTGGATGCTTAAGGCGATCATGATCATACTCGTAGCAGTCGTGGGAACTTATGCGCAGACGATCAAAGCGTATGAAACGCTCAAAACCGGGGAAAAAGTAGTTGCCAAAGGGGTGTTTGTCTACTCCAAACCGCTGCATATGTATTTTGAAGACAAAAGCCCCAAAAAGCACAAGATCGTCATGGCGGCGAAATTTTTCATTAAAAAGACCCCCAAAGGGTATGAGGGTTACATGATCCGCGGGCTTTACGATATCGAACAGAAAAAGCTGCTTCGGTACTACCTGAACAAACGGATGATCATGCACCCGCCTGAAAATACTGCCATCGATCTTCAAGATATTGCCTTTAAGAACAAAACCGTGACATTTACACTGCCGCCTTTTGGCTATGTGCTCACAGACGGCGGAGAAGGGTTCATCAATGACGAGGCGGTTGTCTCTTTTGCGAAAAAAACAAAAACGCTTGAACTCTACGGCGGGGATATCGAGATTATCGGCGATGCGTCTGCCGCTCGGTAGAGGCTTATTGCTCCGTATGGTTTGCAAGATAATAATATGACAATATGACATATTTTTACAATATCCGTCCAATACTTGTTATACTCCGATAAAATTTAGAAATGGGAGTGTTATTGTGATCGTAGGAATCGAAGGAACGGTAGAGCGAAAAGATCCGACATATGTACACATCAATGTTAACGGACTCATCTATGAGGTGCATGTCTCCATCAACACCTCCAATGCTATTCAAGATAAACGAGTCAAGCTCTATGTTACGCAGATTATCAGGGAAGATACCAATGCGCTGTATGGCTTTATGGAGCAAAATGAGAAGAAGATGTTCGATACGCTCATCAAGATCAACGGTGTAGGTCCTAAAGTGGGTCTGGCGGTCTGCTCGACCTTTACGCCCGAAACCTTTGCAAGGGTCGTAAGCAGCAAAGATGTCAGCATGCTCAAACGGGTACCGGGCATTGGTCCAAAAGCGGCAAGCCGTATTTTGGTGGAGTTGGCGGACTTCATTGTCGATAGTAGTAATGAAAGCGGTAGCAGTAACGGTGCGATGGGTGAAGCGGTCATGGCACTGGAGAGCCTCGGTTTTAAGAAAGAGGCGATCCAAAAAGCCCTTGCTGGGGTCAGCGGCGATACGGCTACCATGGTCAAAGAGGGGTTGAAGAAGCTGCAGCGGCTTTAATGCCGACTAAAGATCAGTTCTCCGACACTCTGTCCGATATCTTCTGAGACAACACTGCATTTGATGATAAAGAGGTAGTAGAGTGTACGGTCGCAGACATCGTAGAGACTTTCGTAATTACCCATCCCTTTAGCAAGGACGATATCGGCTTCTTCAAAGAGTCTTTTGGAGGTTTCGTTGGCATAGCCCAGGTCAAAGCCGGGGGTGGGTACGCCGGTGTCGATGATGGTGGCGACATCTTCAAGTATGGCTGCCTCTTTGACAGTCACATCGTTGATAATGGGTTCTCCTCTAACAAAATAATAGACCTCAATGTCATATCTCTCTTTGATCACCTCGATAAGCTTCTTGTCAAAGATATGCTCTCCGGTATTGTCCCCGATGTAAACGAGCGTTCCTGCCGTTTGCAGCTCTTTTTCAAAAGCGTCGAAATCGTCAATGCCAAATGACCTGTGCAAGTGTGAAGCGATGGTTTCGTTGAGGTCAAGCTGTTGTTGCGCGCCAAAGTCGATGACATTGCCAATAACGGCGAACTTGACGGCATCATGCAGGTTCTTTACGACGGAAGTATCGACCTTGAGCGCCATCTGTGTGGCAAGTTCTTTGGCTTTGGCAACGGGGTCGGCAATACCTGTGATCTCAGCGATCTTCTGGTAAGTCTCTTTGGCGATCTGCGGTGGGGTACGGTTGAGGTTGTGGCGTATGAGTATCTCGGCGGTGGAGTCAAGCAGCTTTTTGGCTGTGGCATCATCGACCTCCAGCAGTTTGGAGACCTTGAGCGTCTGGTTCATAATGCAGGTGATACAATCGGGTTTGATGTGCATAAACTTGTACCTTGGGATGGTTTTTCGCTATTATATCACCCGAACTTTACAGCAAGGATAGTACGATCAAACGGTTTATTGTCAAAAGTCTATTGTTCTTTTACCTTTTGTCAAGCTACCTGCATGCCGTGCATATTCACAGCAGCCATGAAACACACGGCGAGAACTGTAAGGTCTGTGTGGTCGCCAAGACCTTTAAAAGTGCAGATATCCCCTCATCACCGTTTGAGATCACACAATTTTCAACCCATCTTAAATATGCCAATGCGCTCTATTTGGCAGTTTGGGCCACACCTGATAAAGGTTACTTCTCTACCGCACCTCCTTCTGTTTGATATCTACTTCAAAACACCAAGATAAATAACCATAAATTTATACTCAGTAGGAGAGTACTATGAAAAAAACAGTTATTGCAGCAGCAGTTGCTGCATCGGCACTGCTTTGTCATGCGCAGGAAAATACCACACTTAGATTCAGCTACGAACACCTTGATTTTGACGGTTCGGTCAAAAAAGACAAGGGGGATCGTTTTGGAATTCAAATAGATCATCAGTATGACAGGCATCTATTTCAAGCAGCCTATGAAAAGACAGATACCCAGACATTCAAGCCGCCGTTGAAACAGAATTTGCATGTCAATAAATATTACCTCAAATACACCTATGCATTAGATGAAAAACAGGCATGGCATATCAGTTATGCCACGATCGATGACAACCTGATGAAAGAGACTGACGGTGGTCATATTTTTGGTGCGGGGTATTGTTACGGCAGCTGGGATCTAACGCAGTATCTTAGTGATTACAAACACTTTAATGTCTATCAGACCGATTTGAAATATACATACAAAAAAACGTTTGGAGCTTGGAAAACCGCTACGACACTGATAGGAAAATATATCCACCTGCAAGACAGAAAGAGCAACCCATTTAGTCAAAATGCAAAAGAGAACTACTTTACTCCGGGTGTGAAACTGCATGCACATTACGGGGCGTATCATATGGGTGCGGGTGCATTTTTTGGCAAACGTATCTTTGGCGTGATGCAAAACGGTTTCAAAGTACAGCACCATGCAATGGAGTTTGAGCAGACATATATGGCAGGAATAGGCAGACATTTCGGTGCTACGGATGTGACACTGCGGTATGTTTACCAGAAAGCAACGGAAGTTCCTGTCCATAATGATGATGTCAAAGTGGACAATCTTGTGTTGCAGCTAAGGTATCGTTTTTAAATTTGGCTATGCATCTTTTAACACACGCTTAGCTTTGACAAAGCACTTGCGGTATTTTCCGTGGGTAATAGGGGAGATGATGATGCCTTGTTTTTTGGAGGCGGCATGAATGAACTCTCCGTTTCCAAGGTAGATGCCTACATGGGTTACAGGAATACCGCGTTTCTTGTCGGTAAGAAAGAAGAGCAGATCTCCTTTTTGCAGATGTGCCAGATCGACGGGCGTACCTATTTTAGATTGTGCCCATGCCGTACGAGGCAGGTTGATACCCTGCTGTTTATAGAGGTACTGTACATATCCGGAGCAGTCGAAACCTTCGGGAGAAGTACCGCCCCAGACATATCTTCCCCCTTTGAAATATTTGGCATAACGCATCAAAGCTTCGGTATCCTGCTTTGAGAGGTGGTAGTTCTCACCACGTGCCTGCGCAGCCTTCTTTGCAGCCGCAACACGCTGGGCAGCCTCTTTTGCCGCCTGTGCCGCACGGGCGAGGTTCTCCTCTTTATGCAGGGCATCGTACATCGCCTGTAACGAGAACTCCTTGGCATCTTGGCTCAGTGCGGCATTATGGGTCTGGTGCAGCTCTTTTTGGGTAAGTACATTGCCCTTTTTGTCTGTAATGACAAAGAGGTTTGCAGCATAGATACCGGCAGGAATGAGAAGTAAGGTCAAGATGGTTCGCATAGGTGGGATTCTAGCATAAAAAGATCAACAGATTGTGATATAATCCACCCATGGATCATGAAATCATCATTATAGGGGCCGGTGCGAGCGCATTGATGCTTGCCTCTTCCCTTCCCGACCGTACCGCTGTGCTTATCGATGTCAATCCCAAAGCTGGAGAGAAGATACGTATCTCAGGCGGGGGCAAGTGTAATATCACCAATGTTGATATGGGGAGTGAACACTATCTTGGTCAACAACACCTGATAGAAGAGGTATTGAAACAGTTCGATCAGAAGGCACTCTTAAAATGGCTGAAGAAGCGGGGGCTTGAGCCTGTATTGCGTAAGGGAAGTCAATACTTCTGCCCTCAAAGTGCTACGGAACTTTTAGATATCCTGCTCAAAGAGAGCCGGAAGCAACGACTTCATCTGAAAGAGCGTGTCATGAGTGTTGAGAAGCGGGGAGAATACTTCTATGTCAGAACGAACAGACATACTTTAACCGGACGCTATGTCGTGGTCGCATCTGGGGGATTAAGCTTTCCCAAACTGGGTGCAAGCGGTATAGGTTATGAAATCGCAGCCTCATTCGGACATCATATCACGAAGACCACTCCGGCACTTGTCGGGTTTACTGTACAAAAAGAGCAGTTCTTCTTCAAAGCTTTAAGTGGTACTTCCACCCCTGTCTGCATTGATGTCGAGGGACATAAGTGTGAGGGGGCTTTGCTCTTTGCACATAAAGGGATCAGTGGCCCTGCGGTACTTGATGCTTCGCTATATTGGAATAAAGGATATATGGAAATAGACTTTCTACCGAACTTTGAGCCAAGCCAGATGATAAAAAGTGCGAAGAAGGTCAGTACCTTGCTTCCGATGCCAAAGCGTGTGAGTAAAGCGTTCTTGGATGAACTTGGAATAGAGGATAGACCTTTTAAAAGTTTGAGTAAAGAGGCGTTGTCTCGACTTTTAGGATTGAAGCGATATCGTTTCGCACCGGCAGGAACGTTCGGCTACACCCGTGCGGAGGTGACCAAAGGAGGTATCGATACGGACGAGATAGAGATCGATACGATGGAGAGTTGCCACCAAAAAGGGCTCTATTTTATCGGAGAGGTATTGGATGTGACAGGACGGCTGGGCGGTTATAATTTCCAATGGGCCTTTTCGAGTGCCGTCGTTTGTGCCAGAGCGATCGAAAAGCAGCTTCGAAGGTGAGAGTGTAATATCACTTTTTACAAAAAGAGCCCTGCTTTCTAAAGGCATTTGTGTTACAATCTGCCTTGAAAACAAGGAAAAACAGGCCGGCTTTACAGAGATTAGGATTTTTGCATAAAGCGATGGCTAAAAAGCACAAGGAAGTAAGATGAAACGTACAATGGCTTGGGGGGCGGCATTGGCATCAGCACTGCTTTTAAGCGGTTGTGTCGATACGCCCGACAGCGAAGGATGGCATTATAGTCAGAAAAAAGAGTTCTTGGAGATCCTCGAAAGTGATAAATATGCTTCACTATGTGATAAACAGGCACTTTATCAAGAAGTGAAAGAGGAGAGGAACTCGCGACTGATGAGTAAACTGCTTGTCTCTTACGTCGATAACCTTGCGAATAGCTGTATCGACCTTAAAGCGTTCGAACGAGAGCAGAAAGCAAGAAAATCCGACAAGTTCAAGACCTTCTACGGTATCTATCCTCAAAAGGTGAACAGAGCAAGGATCCGTCAACAGCTTGAAGCGGGTGTGAGTATCGAGAGTATTCTTAAGCCTTATATCCCGACATACAGAGAGTTCGACCGTTTGTTGAAGCGATATAAGCTTCTTCAGAAAGAAGCCGGGGTTGATAGAACATTGCTTCGTAAATTAAGGCTTAATATCGAGCGTGTCAAACTCATGAAACCTGAGAAGAGCAAAAACTATGCACTTATTAACATTCCGGAGTTCAAAGTACGTATTATCGAGGATGGACATACTGCGATCAGTATGAAAGTGGTAGTAGGAAAGTACCATATGCAAACACCGGTCTTTGGAGAAGATCTGAAATATATCGTCGTCAACCCGCAGTGGAACGTACCTGATTCGATCGCAAGAAATGAGATGATCCCGAAACTAATGAAGAACCCGAACTACTTAAAGTCCCATCGTCTTGTCGTCAAACGTGACTATAACCTCGACTCTCCATCGGTCGATCTGAGCAGTGTCGATCTTGAGAAGTATAAGGGTGGAAAGGGGTATGTACCGTTCAAGTTTATCGAACCGCCGTCAAAACGTAACGGTCTTGGACGTGTGAAATTCCTCTTTCCTAACCACCATTCGGTCTATATGCACGATACACAGTCGAAGTATCTCTTCAAGCGTAAAGTGCGTATGTATAGCCACGGATGTGTGCGTTTGGAAAAACCGAACAAGATGTTGAAGTATATCGTTACACACTATACCAACATTACATGGGAAAAAGCCAAAGAGATGTATGATAGTTATAAAACACACTACATCACTATTACGAAAAGATTGCCGGTACATACGGCATACCTGACGACCTATATCGACGATGATGGAAAACTACAGGTCTTTAAAGATATCTACGGATATGACAAGATTCAAAAGTTAAAGTTCTAGTTGAGGTGGAAGGATGAAGAGGGCATGGCTTATCTTAGCTGATACCCTCATTATCCTACTGCTTTTAGGGGCATTAAGCCTCTATATTTTCTCTTCTTCTTCAATCAAGCATCATCTATCTTCCACTCTTGAACAACCCATACAGCCTCAAGCATCTTTTTGTTCTATATCTGTAGTAGAGAAGAATGAAACGAACGCCACATTGCAAGAGTCGAACGATAGCATTACGCTCGAATCACTTATTGCCCTATCTCAGGAGGTTGCTATGCAGGAGTATCTTGAAGCGATGAACTATCAAGAGGTATCTTTGGATGATCGGCTTCGATCACTGCATCTGCATAAAGGTGATCCGCTCTATATTCGTATCTTTAAGAAAGAGGCGCTGCTGGAAGTATGGATGAGAGGAGCTGATGGCGCATATGTACATGTGAAGGACTATGCTATCTGTGCCTACTCCGGACATCTTGGACCCAAGCTCAAAGAGGGGGACAGGCAAGCACCCGAAGGCTTCTACCGTGTCTACAAACGACAACTCAATCCGCATAGCCGTTTTTACCTCTCCTTTAACCTTGGTTATCCCAATGCCTACGATAGAGCCCACCACCGTACAGGCTCTTATCTTATGGTACACGGAGATTGCCGGTCGATCGGATGTTACGCCATGACCAACAGACGAATCAAAGAGATCTACGCATTGGTCGAAGCAGCTCTTGATCATGGGCAAGCGTATGTACCTGTACATATCTTCCCGTTCCATATGGATGATGAGATGATGGATGCCTACAGTGAGAGCAGATGGTATGATTTCTGGATGGAGCTCAAAGAGGGGTATGACTATTTTGAAGCAGAAGAGAGACCGCCTTTGATTGAGGTGAGGAATGGGAAGTATGTGATCTTGGAAGCGGAAGAGTAGTCGTATTACGTATCCCCTAAGTAGATACCTATTATAATGCGCATAAAAATAGATAAAGGTACTTTTATGACCATACAGACACTTGATACGTTCTTGCTTGAGGATATCCAAAGTCCCGATCACCCGTCCGATTTCGTTATAAGAGAAGGATATGATATACTGATACTGCGTCTTCCTGAGCTCCAGCATAAAGAGGTAAAGGTCGTCTCCTATGCATTTGTGATCGAGGGGAGTGAGTGCTTTCTTTATAATAGAGAAACAGAGAGCTTGGAAAAGCTTGGGTCTCTTGTAGAGATGAACCGGCTTCTTGACGAGAAGATCGAAACACTGATCAAAGATATCAAGCAGTACCATTTTGAGATAGAACAGCTTGAAGAGACACTTTATGAGGGGCATCTCTCACAAGACTTCATGCAACGCTGGCTAACGTATAAAAAGGATGTTTCATTGGTGCATCGACTTATGTTCCATGCTGCACTCTCTTTCGAGCTTTTTATTACACACCATAAAAGAGAACAGACATCAACCTTTGATGAACTTGCCTATGCAGATCTGCACGAGCATATGGTACGCATTAGAGAGTTGGCAAAAGCGGCAATGGATAAACTTGATAACCTCTATGACTTCTACCGTGCCAAAGTAGATGAGAAGATGAACAAGAACGTTTACTATCTTACACTGCTTTCGGGAATATTCCTGCCGCTGACACTCCTGACAGGATTTTTCGGTATGAACACGGGAGGGCTTCCTTTGACTGATGATCCGATGGGAACATGGAAGGTCGTCGGTATATCCTTCATCTTGGAGATACTCTTTTTCTTGCCTTTCATATTGCAAAATATGAAGAAGATCAAGCGTTATCATCGTTAAATTGTGATGCTTTTTATTATTGAATATTTATAAATATAATAAGATAAGAATCGCCTTAAGTACCATTAGGTACTTTCTTACTATCCAAGCCATAATATAGGCTTGGGTATATCCCTTTAGATGAGCCCTTTATTTTCCAAATACCAGACTAATTCTTTTATGGTAAAATATCTTCCAATAAAGTTGGAAGGAAGAAGTTTTATATGTATGAATATAAAGTAGTTATTTACCAAGAGGGAATGCTTGGCTCTTTGTTGTTGGGACAGTCAAAGGTCAATCCTGTCCGTTTTTCGGAGTTTCTCAATGCCAATGCCAAAGAGGGGTGGGAGGTTACAACGATGGAGAAAGATGTCCGTAGGATGCTTCTTTTCTTTAGCCGTGAAGGATATGTGGTGATCATGAGGAGAAAAAGAGCATGAAAGTGATGAAGGTAGCAAGTATTATCAGCGGTCTGGTCTTTGCGGTTTATGCTATCCTGCTTTTGGTGCAGGTGTGGTCTGAAGCAATGTCATGGACTGTCTTTATGAAGCTGACGGTCACAGCTGCGGTGATCATTGTCGTAACGTTCGGTCTGGCGATGCTTTACCGTGAATACATCGAAGAGAAATCGATGCGTGATGATAAATATATTGACTAAGAGAGTACAATGGCATCCAAAGAGATAGAGTACAACACAAACAGATTTAATCTCTCCTATGAGCTGGTCAACCCTTCGCAAGAGAAGAGCATATTGGTACTGCATGGCTGGGGGAGCAACAAAGAGGTGATGAAGCAGGCATTTGGAAAACTTCTGCCCCAATACAGACATATCTACCTCGATATGCCCGGTTTTGGAAAGAGCAGTAACGAAACCATTTTGACCACTGAGGATTACGCCCATATCGTCAAACGCTTTTTAGAGGTTCTAGGTGATACACCGCAGATCGCGATGGGACACTCCTTTGGCGGCAAGGTGGCAACACTGCTTGGTACACCGTGTCTGGTACTGCTCTCCAGTGCCGGTGTCATTACCGAAAAACCGTGGTCGATCAAACTGAAGATCGCTACAGTGAAGTTCCTCAAACCTCTTGGCATGAGCTTTATACGAGACCTCTTTAAAAGCAAAGATGTCGAAGGAATGAGTCACGAGATGTACGAGACCTTTAAAAACGTCGTTGATGAGGATTTTGAAGCGCGTTTTGCCCAAAGCCAAAGCAAAGCGCTGCTCTTTTGGGGCAGGGAAGATACCGCAACCCCGCTCTATACCGGAGAGAAGATCGCATCGCTCATTGAGGGTGCGCAGTTCTATCCCCTCGATGGGGATCACTACTTCTTTTTACACCATGCTGCGTTCATCGCACAGACCATATCAGACCAATGTAAGGAAACACATTAATGCAGATCGTCAATCTTATCTTCTATATCCTCTTTCTAATGGGGATGGGATACTACGCTATCACCAACCTTCAGTGGTACAGCTACAAGCTTGAGCGTGTCATCTTTCACCATACCAAAGGGTGGTGGCACTTTGCCTATTTTCTGATCCCGTACGGGGTCTATATGCTTGTCGACTATGCTGCGCCGCAGTATGGTTTTGTCGTTGTCATTGCCTACTTGGGGCTATTGTTCCAGTGGTATAGAGGGCTGGACAAACCCTTGGTCTGGACTGGGAGAGTCAAGCGATTCTATGCGGTAATGATGCTCTTTGCGCTCTTCATTGCCCTGACATTCCACCACTTTACGGTCATCATCCCGATCTTCCTTGCTTACTTTATCTCGCTTTTTATCGAAAAGATGCTCTTTAACGGTTTCAAGAAGAAGGCACAGGCAAAGATAGAAGCGATGGATCACCTCAATGTGGTAGGGATCACCGCAAGTTACGGAAAAACAAGCATCAAGAACTTTGTGGCACACCTGCTTTCAGCCAAGTACAACACCTACGCAACACCTCGCTCGGTCAACACCCTTGGCGGCGTGATGAAAGATATTAATGATGACCTGCCAAAAGAGACCGAAGTCTATGTAGTCGAGATGGGTGCCAGAGGAGAAGGGGATATTGCCGAGATAGCTACTTTCGTCAACCCCCACTACGTGGTCGTGGGCAAAATAGGCCCTGCGCACATCGAGTACTTTAAAAGCATGGAGAACATCCGCAATACCAAAATGGAGATCATGCAGACCAAGAGGCCTAAAGAGGCGTTCATTCATGAAAGCGCTATGGTCAAGCCTGAAACGGACAATGTCCATGTGTTCGGTACGGGGGAGGTAGCTAAGGAAAACCCTGAACTTCCAGCACCCGAATTTGTCATCAGTGATGTAGAGGCGACACTTGATGGCACAAGCTTTACACTTAACGGTGTACGCTACAAAGCTTCCATCCTTGGGGCGTTCAATGCCATGAACCTTGCAGCAGCAGTACTGGTTGCCAAGCAGATGGGACTGAGCGATGAGGTAATTAACAAGCAACTATCCACCCTCAAACCGGTCGACCACCGCTTACAACGAATCGATGCGGGCGGCAAGGTGATACTTGACGACTCCTTTAACGGAAACATCGACGGTATGATGGCGGCGTTTGACTTGGCTTCTACCTATAAAGGGCGTAAAGTGGTCATCACTCCGGGACTTGTCGAGGTAGATGATACGCTCAATGAGCAGGTAGCCAAACGTGCTGATGAAGTCTTTGATGTCGTGGTGGTTACGGGTGATCTTAACTATACCATCTTCAAGCAGTTCGTCGACCCTGCCAAGTTGGTGAAGCTGGAGAGCAAGGCGCAGATGGAGGAGATGCTTGTGGAGCAGACGAGGGCAGGGGATCTTATTTTGTTTGCAAATGATGCGCCATCATTTGTATAGAGAGTTAAAAGAGAGTGAAGTCCTATAGTAAAGGTGCTTCACTACAATCTACTCTAAGACGTCCTTCATTTTTTAGATCACGGCGTATACGTGAGAGAGTTACGGGTGTCACACCTAAATAAGATGCGATATGGTATTGTGGTACTTGGCATAAAAGCTTTGACATATGTGTTTGTAGTTTCACGTAACGTTCTTTAGGGGTTTTTGTTAAAAGGTCATAATAGAAACTCTCCATGTCAATATAAGCAAGCTCTGCCATTCTTCTTCCAATGAACTCCCACTTTTTATAATTTTCATAAAGACTATAGAGTGCTTTTCTACTAAAAACGGTTACCTCACACGCTTGAAGTACTTCAAATCCTCTTCGTGAGGGAAGTTGGGTTGTCATACTTGTCAGGTCGAGAAGAAAAAGGTTCGCGACCATCGATTCATTGGTATTGAAATAGAACTGCCGCGTAAAATCCTTTCCTTGGTCATTAATGATATATGAGCGTACGATTCCACTGTTAATGAACATGATCTCAGTCCATATCTGATCGGGGAAGGTTATTTCATCACCTGCTTTATATGTACGATAAGAAAGATGATCTTCAAGCAGGCTCCATTCATTGTGCGTAAGGCCAAAATGTGTATTGATAAAGTGCTGAAATGATTGCATCTTTCACCTATTAACATTTGATAATGACATCATATAAGATTTACTCTATGATTACGCTTTTGAAAACGTTACTAAAGGAGTTTAAGATGTTTGAAAAACTATTTTCATGGAAAGGTGTACTCTCCCGTAAAGAGTACTTTTTATATGGTGTCATCATACCCATCGTACTGGTTATCATAGGGGTTGTTCTAGGAAAAACATTACACTTGGATCTATCGGTTGCCAATATTATTTTTGCAGTATTTTTGATGCTAGGGCTCTATATGATGTTTATCACGGCAATAAAACGTGCAAGAGAGACAGCGTCTAGTACATTGCTTGTTATGTTCTTGTGGCTTGCATTTACTCCGGTGATGATGATCTATCTATTGGTAGCACCATCTAAAGATAGTGTTGAAAAACAAAGTAAAGTAACGAGGGTCATCAGTAGCGTTATCGGTGCACTGTTACTTATAGGAGCATTACTGTTCTATATCAACTATCGGAAAAATGCTCAAGGAATGAATGAAGCCCAAACTGCATATCAAAAACATGATTATCAAACAGCGTTCACACTATGGAAGAAAGCTGCGAAAAACGGGAATGCACTTGCTAAGAATAATCTAGGATCAATGTATCTCAATGGTATAGGTGTCAAAAAAGATACACATAAAGCTTTTACTTTTTTTCAGGATGCTGCTGCGTCTGGAATTACGGAAGCATCGTATAATTTAGGGATCATGTATGGTAACGGTATAGGAGTTGAGAAAAATATCGATAAAGCGTTGGCATTTTTTGAAAAGTCCGCCAAGAAAGGTTATGCTCCTGCACAATATGAGCTGGGTGTCATCTATATGAATGGGAACGGTGTAGAGAAAGATAGTCAAAAAGCCGCACAATATTTTCAAGAGGCAGTCAAAGATGGTGTAGCGCTTGCAAAATTGAACTTAGGAGTTCTGTACTACTATGGTGAAGGGGTGGATCAGAATCTCTCTCAGAGCTACCGTTTATGGAATGAAGCACGATCTGAGGGAGTAGGTGATGCAAAAGATAACTTAAATATTCTCTGTCAGAATGCCCCTGAAGTATGTAGTCAATAAAGATATACTCAGATCGTATCGTTCTCTACCTTTTCCAATAGATCATATAACGCGGTCTCTATCATGGTATAGACCTTTTCAAAACCTTCGATTCCTCTGAAGTAGTAGGGGTCGGGGACATCGCTTCCTTCAAAGCCTCCGAAATCACCTAACAGATAGACATTCTGAAAGCCTTTGGATTCAAGGTCGTTCTTGTTCTGCGTATCCATGGCAACAATATAGTCAAACGTATGTTTATCGTGCTGTGAAACGGGGCGGGAGCGTTGTGTACTGATATCCACGCCTTTCTTCGCTGCAATCTCGATGGAGTTCTTGCAGGGAGGCTCCCCCTCATGCCAACTGCTCGTCCCAGCGGACTCAACCCTTAGCGGGAGTACTTTCTCTTGTGCAATACGCTTTGCAATACCTTCGGCAAGCGGGCTTCTACAAATATTTCCAAGGCAGACAAAGAGGATCTGTTTCATAGTTCGACTCACTTTAAAAATTAATACGGATTATAATATAGTCTCTCTTAGCTTATAGATAAACGATCGTGTTCCTTCCTTGTGTCTTTGCGCTGTAGAGTGCCTGATCGGTAAGCTGATAGACCGTTTCAAGGCTTATATCGCTCTCATTGACGATATGCACGCCGATAGAACAGCTAAGACAGGAGGCTATGGACGTACCATCCTCTTTTTTCAATTTAAGGGCGGCCACGGATCGCCGTAACGTTTCTAGTTTCTGATCTAACGTATCATACTCATCCGTTATCAGTGACAAAGCGGCAAATTCATCCCCCACCGATGCGAAAACTATAAGGGAATGTCGCTTTAAGAAGGCTGGCTATCTTTTTAAGCGCCAAGTCTCCCTGATGGTGTCCATAGGTATCGTTAAAAGGTTTGAAGTGGTCTATATCGAGTAGGATATAGGCAAGGTTCGCACCTAAGGCTTTGGCTCTTTCCAACTCTTTTGGAAAAACTTTTTCAAGAAATCGGCGGTTATAGAGCAAGGTTAGCGGGTCTATAATACTTAACTCTTCAAGTAGTTTCATCTGTGCTCTCTCCTGAGCTCTGAGTATCTCGATCTTCTCATTGGCCTTTTCGTTACTCACGACGATAGTGTACATAACATAGAGCATTGCGATATGCGCCAAGGAGAAGCGTACGAAGCTGATCATGTTCCAGCCTCCCTCAAGCCATATACCGATCCCAAGATAGCTTTCGATAAAAATGACAAAAAGATAGATCAGAGAGAGAATAAATCCCTGAAATGCACCAAGGGTAATGATTGCAAAAGGAACAAAGAAATAGGTCTACACAAGTGAGAAGTCCTTTCCCTGATAGAGATGGATCAGTATCATAAAGACACCAAAGAGCATTGTACTTCCTATCCATGCAGCAAGATGATAGTTCCCCTTTTGACGTAATTGATAGAGTGCATAGAGTGAGAGAGTAAAGAGGATGATATCTACAAATATGAGAGAAGGGGTATGGGTTAAAAAATAGTTCATAGGGATCAATATCAATGCAATAAGTGCAATGATGAATAAGAGTGCGTTCAAAATAAGCTTTTGTGTAGCGAACGGGTGGTAGTGCTCAATAGTAAACGATACAAAAAGCAGCTCTTTTAACTTCGGTTTCACGGGTACTCTCTCTTCCTCATAGAATTATCTGACGCTATCATAATCTTTTTGATATATATACCAATAGTGATAAAAAACATCAATATATTAGATGTTATCATACCAAAGTTTCAAAAAGTGACTTCTGTCGTACTGTTTAGCTCCCAAATCGAACTTGTAGGGCATATAGCTTTGTCCAAGATTCCAAAATGTAAAACCGTTTGCATGAAGGTACTCTCCCAAAAGTACCAGCTGGGCCGTTCCGTAGTTACGATAGTATCGATCCCGACTGCTGAAACCGCTTAAACTGGTATAGGTATTCCCGATGATGTAGCCGATCTCACCGGCGACCTCTTTGCCGTTATCCCGTATGGAAGGTGCGATAAGCTGGAAGTTCTCATCAAACGCCTGTGTTGCCAAGAGCGTCTGTAAGTATCGGTCGCTCAGCCAGCATCGTTTGTGGTAGCGTTGTATCGCTTTGGCTACGGGAACGATGTCGGAACTAATGTGCAGTTGCACTTCTCTTTTTCGTAAGAGCCGCTTGACATGACGGCTGATATGCAGGTCGTTGAAGTCCAAGAGCGCATAGGAGAACTGGATCTCCGGAAGCAACAGCTCCTGATCGTCAAAGGTGTCAGTGATCGCAATGAACCCCGCCTGTGCCTGTGCGATGTAATAGTGTGGGGAGAAGTCATCGCTCCAGTAGTAGTTCCTTTGCATATTCGGGTAGATATGTTCCTCGAGAAACGCCCTGTCCTTTACGACCTCATAAGGCAACGGATAGATACCCACATGTGTCTCTTCGCTCATGTTCCCTGCTTACTTTTTGTACTATTATAACTTTAAAATGCTTTCTTGGTACAATACCGAAATTGAAAAAAGGGGTGATATGAAGATCAATCTAATCATTATCGATAAAAAGGGGAAGGATCAGCTCTATGCCCCACTGGTAGAGCACTATCGAAAGATCGCCAAACCCTTTGCAAAAGTGGAAGTGATCGAGCTTTTCGATAAAGAGATCGCCAAAGCACAGGATATCTCACCTCAAGCGGCACAAGATGCCTACACCAAAGCGATGGAGAAGCATCTCTCCAGCGGTTACAATATCGCGCTCGATCCCTCTTCCAAAGAGGTCGATAGCTTCGAGTTCGCGAAATTGCTTAAGGATAATATGACGGTCAACCTCTATATAGGCGGTGCATACGGCTTTAGCAAGGAATTTTTAACTAAATGTAATAAAGCCATATCATTTGGTAAAATAACGCTTTCACATAAGTTAGTGAAAGTGGTTGCGCTTGAGCAGATCTTTAGAGGGTTGACGATCAATCACAACCACCCATATCATAAATAGTAGGATAGAACGAATGTTGACAAAAGAGGAAATGGAAGAATTCAAAGTAAAACTTTTAGAAAGACGTGCCCGCATCGAAAAGAACTTGAGCGGAACGACATCAGAGTTGGAGGGGATGCGCTCGTTGGAGCTGAACGACGAGGGTGATTATGCTGCCGCATCGGCTGGAAGCATGGTAGACAGTGCGATTTTGGAGCAACAACGTAAAGAATTAGCAGAAATTGACCTAGCTTTAGATAAAATAAAGAACGGTACTTACGGGATATGCGAAATGTGTGAAGAGCCTATCGGTAAAGCGAGGCTTGAGGTCAAGAACTTCGCACGTTTCTGTATTACCTGTAGGGAGATCAATGAAAAAGAGCAGTAGCGGATTGCTCTATATCTAAAAGGAGGAAGTCGATGAAACTCGGTTTGTATATTTTTGCGGCATTAACACTGATGGGGATCATAGGTGCGGTCACGCATATGGTAAACCCCAATAACTTTATGATAGAGGTCATGGGGGTTAACTTGGATTTTCCTGTAGCAGTCTGGGTAGTGCTGCCGATGTTCCTTCTATTTATCTTCTCTTCGATCCATATCTTTTATTATGGTATGAAGAACTACTTCAAGAGCAAGAAGTGGTATAAAGATGCCGATACATTGGAAGATGCGCTCTACTGGTCACTTGTCAATGAGCCAAAAGAGCAGAAGTACATGGTAGAGAAGATCAAGAGTTCCGCCGTGATCCTAAGCAAGTCGAACCTGACTGTAGTGGATGGTGTGGAAGGGTTGAGCGACCGTCTGACAAAGATCGTCAATATCCTCAACAAGATCAAGAACGGTGAGTATGTCGATCTGAAAGAGCATAAGCTTCTTAAGGTCTTCAATGAGGGGAACCCTCACTTGATCCAAAACCGTTTGAACCGTCTAAACCATGACAGTGATTTTGTCGAAGAGGTCATGAAATCCTCATCGGACTACTCAGAGATGGTAAGAGAGCAGGCACTTTCTATCTTTGCACAAAGAGAGAACTTCATTAAAGCACGTAAATACGCGAAGGTCTTTGATGTGAAGAACTTCTTTGTTATGTTGAAGCGAGCTGCCGAAGATGAAGACCACATGGGATTGACCGCCGAGATACTCGATGAGTTCATCAGTGCTCTGAAGTTAAAGTGTGCGGATTTTGTGAAAGTAGCGAAGATCTCAAAAAAGATATTCTCACCGGATCAGAACCTTGCACTCTTTAAACGTTACCAAAAAGAGAACCCTAAGGCACAAAATGCCTATCTCTATCTTCTTTTTGAATATGAGCTTCTTGATGAGATCGCGAACTATCTTGATGAGCAGGAAGAGCATGAGTTCATGAAATATAGAGCGTTGTTCGAGTTGAAAAAGCAGAACAAAGGTTTCAAACTGGAAGACTTGATCGATGCTGAGTCGATCTGTAAGAACATCTAAAGTATGTCGAAGATAGATTTTTCAACCCCCCTTTATGCGTTAGCCCCTCTTGCGGGCTATACGGATCTCCCTTTTCGTTCCGTTGTCAAGAAGTTCGGGGTTGACCTGACCGTCTCAGAGATGATCAGCTCCAATGCCTTGGTGCATAAGAGTAAAAAGACCCATCGCATGCTGGAGAAAGCCAAAAGTGAAGACCCTTACAGTATCCAGATCGCGGGTAGTGATTTGGAGGTGATACGCCAAGCTGTAGAGATCATCAATGCTAAAGAGGGGGTTAGCTGCATCGATCTTAACTGCGGATGTCCCGCTCCCAAAGTGGTCAATAACCTACAAGGCTCCTCACTTCTGACAGACCTTCCTCAGATGGGAAAGGTCATCGAGACCATTAAAAAATACTCTGCTAAAGAGTATACCAGTGTCAAGATGCGTTTAGGCTTTAACGAGAAGAACCATATCGAGATCGCCAAGGTTGCTGAGGCAGCCGGTGCCGACTTCATTGCCGTACATGGACGTACTCGGGCAGGGCGCTATAAAGCTCCCGTCGATTACGATGCGATCAAACAGATCAAAGAGAGTGTCTCCATCCCCGTTATCGCCAATGGTGATATCGACTCGCCGCAAAAGGCAAAATGGGTACTGGAGTACACAGGTGCCGACGGCATCATGATAGGACGTGCAGCGGTAGGTAAGCCTTGGATATTCCGTCAGATCAAAGAGGGGATGAATGAAGTAAGTTCCCAGCTTGTCAAAGAGGTGGTACTTGAGCATTTCGATCAGATGGTCGCTTACTATGACAAGTATGGTGCGATCATGTTCAGAAAGAACCTGCACTCCTACTCAAAAGCGGGCTATCAAGGAGCATCGGCGTTCCGAGATACCATCAATCGCATGGAAGATCCCAAAGAGATGAGAGAGGTGATCGAGAGATTCTTCTCTCAGAAGTTTCTACACGAAGAGGTGTAGAGACTTTTCTTGTTTAAAGTACCTTTTCTTGAGTCATATCAAATACTTCTTGCTTTGCTTACATTATAATCCCACCAAAAAACAGTTCAAAGGATACGATAGATGACATTTATCATTGTAAAGACCATTCACCTCTTTGCCGCTTTTATCTACGGCGGTTTTCTCATTACCGACAACCTCTTTTTAACCAAGATCAAACGCTCGTTCAGTGAAGAGGAGCATGCGAAGATCCGTGAGTCGTTCATGAAGTATGTACGCAAGGTGGTACCGCCAAGCCTTATTGTAGCCGTGGTAACGGGACTCTACCTCATTTCACAAGTCTACGGTCCGATAGGTCCCGATGGTCTGACATGGTTCCAGACACTGCTTGGGATCAAAGCCTTTCTTGGTATTTGGCTCGGACTTCGCGGCGGATTGCAAGTCTATTTCAAGATCCAACCTTTCGTCTTTAAAAGCCACGTTCTACCATTTGCCTTTGTCATTACGATCATCTTCCTTTCGCAATTCATGTACCTCTGATCTCAGAGGTATACCCCCAAACCCTATATTCACCATTTTAACTTTTACCTACTTCTCTTCAGAAATTCCCTACACCTCTCCATTTTGATCTGTGATATAATAAAAATAGCTGTAAAAATAGGGTTTTCAGGTTTTTTTAAGAAATTTAAATAAATTTACTAAATAAACTTGACAAGAAGTGACTAAACTTGGTATAATACGCCAAATCCAAAAGAAGGAAACCACTATGAGTATCTTAGAAAAATTAACCAACCAGATGCAAGAGACGATCGAATCGGGGATCTCCCTTGCACTGCATAATAAAAACCAGGAAGTAGAACCTATCCATCTTATCTGGGCACTATTGACAAACAGTAACTCTATTTTACACCAAGCCCTGAACAAGATGAATGTCGACAAGGCCGCCATCGAGTTGGAAGCCAAGAGTGTCGCGAATAAACTGCCGTCAGTCTCTACGGTCACCAAAGAGAATATTAAACTCGGTCAGAACCTTGTACGTTCACTACAGAATGCCGAAGGTGTGATGACCGCCAACGGTGACCAGTACCTAGCGGTAGATACATGGCTTGTTGCGAACATCAATGAGCCGTTCATTAAGGATGTCATCGGTAAATATGTCGATATTACCGAATTCAAAAAGACACTTGAGAGTATCAGAGGTGGTAAGACCATCGACTCTCAAAGTGCGGATGAGACGCTTGAAGCATTGGCACAGTATGGTGTAGACCTTACACAAAAAGCACTTGACGGTGAGCTCGATCCGGTCATCGGTCGTGACGAAGAGGTACAGCGTGTAATGCAGATCCTTATCCGTAAGACCAAGAACAACCCGATCCTCATTGGTGAGCCGGGAACCGGTAAGACAGCTATCGTTGAAGGTCTTGCACAGCGTATCGTCAATAAAGAGGTACCGTTGAGTCTTCAACATATGAGAGTCATCTCTCTTGATATGAGCCGTCTGATCGCAGGTGCGAAGTATCGTGGAGAGTTCGAGGATAGACTCAAAGCGGTTGTCGATGAAGTAAAAGAGGCAAGCAACATCATCCTCTTTATCGATGAGATCCATACCATTGTCGGTGCGGGTGCAAGTGAAGGAAGTATGGATGCGGCGAATATCCTTAAGCCGGCACTCGCAAGAGGTGAGTTGCATACCATTGGTGCGACAACACTTAAAGAGTACAGAAAGTACTTCGAGAAAGATGCTGCACTACAAAGACGTTTCCAGCCGGTCAAGGTCGATGAACCTAGCATTAACGAAGCGTTGCAGATCCTCAGAGGGATCAAAGAGCGTCTTGAGACACACCATAACGTGGTCATTACAGACGGTGCATTGGTAGCGGCAGCGAAACTCTCAGACCGTTACATTACGGATAGATTCTTGCCGGATAAGGCGATCGACCTTATCGATGAAGCTGCTGCGGAATTGAAAATGCAGATCGAGAGTGAGCCGACCGAGCTTGCACGTGTCAAACGTGAGATCTCTACACTACAGGTAGAGAAAGAAGCACTCAAGATGGAAGAGAGCGAGAAGAATGCGGCAAGATTGCAAGAGATCGAAAAAGAGCTTGCAGACCTTGAAGAGCGCCGTGTCAGATTACAGAACCAGTTTGAGAATGAGAAGGCGGTATTCTCAGAGATCGCGAAGATCAAATCTGAGATAGAGTCGCTCAAGCATCAGGCTGAAATGGTCAAACGTGAAGGTGACTTCAACAAAGCCGCTGAGATCGAGTATGGTCAGATCCCTGCAAAACAAGCGGAGCTCAAAGCACTCGAAGAGAAGTGGGCTGCGATGATGAAAGAGGGAACACTACTGAAGAACTCGGTCGATGAAGAGATGATCGCAAGTATTATCAGCCGTTGGACAGGTATTCCTGTGAACAAAATGCTTCAGAGTGAAAAAGAGAAGATCCTTCATATCGAGGATGTGCTCAAAGAAGAGGTTGTCGGTCAGGAAGAAGCGCTTAAAGCCGTTGCACGTGCGATCAAACGTAACAAAGCAGGGCTTAGCGATACCAACAGACCGATCGGAAGCTTTATGTTCCTTGGACCTACAGGTGTCGGTAAGACACAGGTTGCCAAAACATTGGCGAAGTTTCTCTTTGACTCTGAGAAATCACTCATTCGTATCGATATGAGTGAGTACATGGAGAAACACGCGGCAAGTAGACTTGTCGGTGCGCCTCCGGGATATGTCGGATATGAAGAGGGTGGACAACTTACCGAAGCAGTAAGACGTAAACCGTATTCAGTTGTCCTTTTCGATGAGATCGAAAAAGCACACCCTGATGTATTCAACACGCTCTTGCAAGTGCTTGATGATGGGCGTTTGACTGACAACAAGGGTGTAACGGTAGACTTTAAGAACACCATTATCATCATGACGTCTAACATCGCGTCAGATAAGATCATGGAGTTCAAAGACCCTGAAGACAGAAGAAAAGCGGTAAACGACGAGTTGAAACTCCACTTCAAACCGGAGTTCCTCAACCGTCTTGACGATATCGTGATCTTTAATCCGCTCGATCTGGATGCGATCACCAACATTGTCGATATCCTCTTTAGAGGTATTCAGAAGAAATTGGCTGAGCGTGATATTACTATCACACTCACACCGGCTGCCAAAGCCTATATCGCCGAAGCAGGGTTCGACCCGGTCTACGGTGCAAGACCGCTTAAAAGAGCACTTTACGAAGTGGTCGAGGACAGACTTGCCGAGCTTATCCTTGAAGACAAGGTCGTCGAAGGAAGCAAGGTCGAGTTCGATGTCCAAAACGGTGAGATCATCGTTAACATCTCCTGATCTTTCCCCTAAGCCTCTGCCTATAAGGCAGGGGCTTTTCTATCACTACAAAATCTAAAAAATCTACTCATTTATGATTATTTTATTGCCGTATTATGTTATAAGTTCAAGTCGTGGACGATCTGCTTTTGTATCGTTTCAATGCTTTGTGTCGCATCGATAAAGAGGTGCGGTATGTTCAGTTTGAGAATAGAGGCTTTCATATGCTCCTGAACCTCTAAGAGATATTCTAAGCCACGCAGTTCTATACCGTCAAGCATCTTTTGTGATGTACGCTCTTGGAGGGTTTTCATATTGGTCAAGAAGAGAATGATCTTATCGGGGAAGTGTCCGTACAGAGCAAAACGGTTGAGTGCAACGAGTTCTTCAAAGTCAAAGTCACCGTTGGCAAGGGCATATCCGATACCGGAGATGAACCCTCTATCGGAAATAAGCATTTTGTCTTGGTTGGGTTCGACCACACGTTTGTAGTGTTCGGCTCGGTCAGCCAGAAAGAGCAGCAGCTCGGCACGTTTGGAGTAGAGTGAATCTTCAAGCAGTATCTCTCTGGCTTTCACACCAAAGGGTGTGCCTCCGGGCTCTTTGGTCGTAATGATGTTGGGGTATTTCTCTTGTAGTAGAGCGATCTGTGTACTCTTCCCGCACGTGTCTATTCCTTCAAAGAGTACATACATCAGTCTCTGATCTCCCGAACGATACGATAGACTTCAGGGTGAAGCAGATGTTCAACCTTGCCCTCATAGGCTAAAATGGCCCGTACGACCGAGGAGCTGACAAAGGCATGATTGAGGTTTGGCATCAGGTAGATGGTCTCAAGCTCAGGTTTCAATGAAGCATTGGCATAGCCCATTTGAAGTTCATACTCAAAATCACTGACCGCGCGTAATCCTCTAACGACAATATTGGCTTGCAGGTCATCACTAAGATCAACGAGAAGTTTATCGAATCCCACCACCTCTATTTTAGGCAGATCGGTGGTTGCCGCTTGTACCATCTGAATCCGCTGTTCAAGTGTGAACATCGGTTTTTTCGCTTCCGACGCCGCAACAGCGACAATAATACGATCGAACATCTTACATGCACGTTTTATGATATCGAGGTGACCATTGGTAATGGGGTCGAAGGTTCCGGGGTAAATGGCAGATCTCACAGGTGTGCTCCTGCGAGATCTGCAATGATGAATGATGAATGATGAATGGTGAATGATGTCGGTAGGCATTGCTGTGCAATGCTTCTATTAGATGTGTAGATAGTCATTGTTCCCTCATAACAAATAAAAGCTTTTCGATAGAAAAGCATACCAAAACTATTCATTATTCATTATTAATTATTCATTTATTTCCATCGATTATACAGATCGTTGGGAATACCCAACACGTCATACCACTTCCCGATGATGAACCTCTCCATCTCCTCAAGAGACTGATGCTTAGCATAGTAGCCCATGACAGGAGGGGCGATGATGACACCCAAGGAGGCGAGTTTATGCATATTCTCCAGCGCAATGGCGGAGAAAGGGAGCTCTCTTGGAGCGAGCAGGAGCTTTTTTTGCTCTTTGAGCGCTACGGCGGCAACACGGGTAGGGAGGTTGTCACTGATACCGCAGGCGATCTTTGCAAGCGTGTTCATAGAGCAGGGGATGATGGCAGTCGCATCGACCCTGAACGATCCGCTGGAGATAGAAGCGGCGATATTCTGTGCATTGTGGAGTGTGACCCGCTTATTCTCAAAGTGCTCGACGGTCAAAGCATTATCGGAGACGACCACATGCGCTTCAACATCTTCGGGAAGATAGTCAACGAACTTCTGACCCAAAACAACCCCGCTCGCACCGGTAATGGCGACTACTAGTTTCATGTGATAAAAAGCCTTTTTTGTTTATTATAGGGTACTTAGCCTAAATTCTATGTGTACTGTTTACAAACCTATAATGAATTTTAGCTATAATTATTACTATACAAAAATCTTAAATAGAGATTCTGATTGGAATAGATAGCACATATGATATATTATTTAAAATTGATACTTTTTTTTATTGTAGTGGCAGTGATAAGCGGATGTACAGATAGATCAAATTATGAACTTGTGCAAACCCATCATACAATCGAAGAGCAAAAAGTTACAGCAGCTAGTATTGAATATAAGATACTTCCCCAAGATAGACTTAAAGTTATTCTTTATAAAGATCCGGGGCAAATATCGGCAGAGAACGGTTCTGGAAAGTTAGGTGAAGATATTAATCCAGATGGTATTTTAGTAAATGCCGCAGGATATATTAAACTTCCTCTTATAGGTAAAGTAAAAGTTGCCGGACTGACACAAACGGAAGCTTCGGATAAGATAGAAGCACTTTATAAAAAAGAGTTAACTAATCCTTCTGTATATGTGGAGATCATGAATAAGCGTATCTATGTATTGGGGGAAGTTTATAAACAAGGTGTGATAAGGATCGATAAAGAGAAAATGACATTGTTTGAAGCAATAGCATTTTCTGGCGGATTAACAGATGCAGCTGTTCGCAATAGCATTGTGATAATCTCACCCAAAGAGAACGGTATGCGTATGCGTAAAGTGGATCTTACAAATTTTGATGCGATGAACTATGCAAGTCTTATGCTTAGGCCCAACGATATCGTTTATGTTAAACCTGATAAATGGAAAAAGTTCAGAGTTGAATCAGATAATTATACGTCACCATTTAAGACATTTACGGCGATCGCTTCTCCTTTCGTAACGTTGAAATATCTTTCGGAGTAAGAAAGCGTATGGTTGCAAGGAAGCCCCTACATATTTTTACTGCTGTGATAAAAGCACTTTTTCTTCGTGAGTTAGATATGCGTATCAGTGTAGGTAAATCGGGACTTTTCTGGACTTTTTTTGAACCTTTCTTACAAATATTTATCTTTGTTGCAATACGTGTTGCTATTATGAACCATACAGGTAAATCAATGGCCACACACTATAATTTGGCCGTATTTATGGCTTCAGGGTTTATTGCTTTCAACCTTTTTAAACATATATTGAATGCATCAAAAGGTGCATTTCAAGCAAATAGGGGGCTTTTTGCCTATAAGCAGGTAAAACCGATAGATACGATCTTTTCACGTGTACTTGTTGAGATGTTCCTCTCCTCTATCATTATTGTGATCTTTCTTGCCGTCGGCTTTATTACTGAACAGGATAACTTACTTCCAGAGAATCCACTTATGTTATTTGCAGGATATATATGGCTTGTTCTTTTCTCTTTAGGGGTAGGACTTGTAGTTGCTGTGGGCAATACGTTTTTTGTCAGTGTTGGAAAGTTTATTGGTATTATATCTTTTGCATTGCTTATTTTTTCAGCGGTTTTTTTTCCCCTTATTTCACTTCCTTCTGCAGCACAGGATGCTCTTCTTTATAATCCTTTAGTGCACTTTATGGAGATGATACATGGTGCCTATATTGTAGGGTTGGATGATCGTTTTGTAGATTATCGTTATATACTGATGTGGACGGTTATACCTTTATTTATAGGTCTTTGGCTCTATCGTCGTCTTGAAAAAAGGATTATCTCACAATGATAGAACTAACAAATGTAACCAAGTATTTTCGAACGAATGCAGGGAAGAAGTATATTCTTAAAGACGTAACAATGACACTTCCCGATGGAAACATCGGCATTCTTGGAAGGAACGGTGCAGGGAAATCCACTCTAATGCGTATGCTTGGAAAAATAGAATTTCCTAATCAAGGTACGATACATTCCAATAATACATTCTCATGGCCACTTGGATTAGGTGGTGGATTTGTAGGTAATATGACCGGTGCGCAAAATGTAAAGTTCGTCTGTAATCTGTATGGTTTAAGTAAAGATGAGACAAGAGAGGTGATCGCTTACGTTAAAGAGTTCTCAGAATTGGGTGATTACTTCGATATGCCTATCAAAACCTACTCTTCGGGAATGAAAGGAAGACTTGGATTCGGTCTGAGTCTGGCATTTGACTTTGATTACATGATCATCGATGAGACGCTTTCGGTCGGAGATGCGCGTTTTAAGAAAAAAGCCAAAGATGTGCTATTGAAAAAAATAGAGAATTGCCATGTTATTTTGGTAAGTCATGAGATGAAAACACTTCAACAAATGTGTCAAACGGGCTTGCTTATACATGATGGTCAACTCTACTATTATGACAACATTGATGAAGCGATAAGCCGCTATAATGACATCAATAAAAAGGGAAAATAAGAGAATGACAAAAGTAAAATGGCTACTGCGTATACTCTTCGTTACGCTTTTTCTTTTAGCAGTAACATATATTGTCACAATAGAGTCCGAGCGTTATGAGTCTAAGAGTATTACGCTTTTAAAAGATCTCTCTAAGAAGCAGACTGTTAACTTAAGTGAGATGCTTTTAGGGCAGGGTAGTAGTACTATGCAGGATTCGAAAGTTTTGGAGCTTTATATCAGATCAAATGAGATGTTCTCCTATATTGATAGTAGATTCGATCTGACAAAACACTATATATCAGATGAACTTGATTTTGCACAACGTCTTTATCCTGATTCAAATATCCCATATTTTCGTGCCAATAAACAGCATATTATAGAGAAATATAATCAAGATCTACATGTTGTTTATGATGACCCGTCAGGTACATTGGAATTGACATTTGTACATACTGATCCTAAGATTGCGCAATCGATACTGCAAAGTATTATTAAAAGATCCGAAGAGATCATTAATCAATTTGCAAAAGAGAATGCACAGATCGCATTACGCTTTATTGAGAAGCAGCGTCAAGAGAAGAGAAAGCTTTTTGTAGAAGCTATCAAAAAGCTTATAGATTATCAAAACAGCCATCATACCATTGATCCGTCACTTGATGTAGAACGAAAGATCACTATTCTAACGGAACTTGAAACAGAGCTTGTCAAGAGTGAGGTGGAGTATGCTACCAAGCTGAAAACCTTCAATCCGAACAGTCGTGAAGTCAAGATGCTTAAAGAGAACATCCGAAACATCCGTGCTTCCATTGCAAGGGTAAAAAAACAACTTTCAGGGACAAAGCAAGGTAAAGAGCTTAATGCGAATGTTTTTGAGTTCCAATTACTTAAAAGTGACATGGAGTTTGCCAAAGAGGTCTACCGCCAAACCCTCATCAACCAGGAAGAGGTTAAGATAGAGGTAGCACAAAAAGCAAAGCATCTTATTGTAGTCGCCAAACCGACGTTAGCAGACGATTATACATATCCTAATAAACTATGGGATGTGTTTACCATATTGGTTGTATTGTTATTTATCTATAGTATTGTAAGTACGATCATCGGTATTATCCATAATCATCAAGATTAAATATAAAGGACGAATTTAATATGAGAAATATAGGTATTATTTTAGCAGGTGGGACAGGAAGTAGGTTCGGTCTTGAGATTCCAAAACAGTTTGCCAAACTAGCCGGAAAGAGTATTATAGAGCATACGATCGAAGTTTTTGAACAACATGCATTGATCGATGAGATATGTATTGTTATACATCCAGATTGGATATGGAAGATCGAAGAGATCGTAAATGATAATAATTTTGCTAAAGTAAAAAAGATCCTTTCTGGGGGTGAAGAGAGAAAAGATTCATCTCTCAGTGCTATTGAAGCCTATAGTTTAGAAGAAAAAAATCTCAATATGATTTTTCACGATGCGGTTCGTCCTTTTGTAGATACGCGTATTATAGAAAAATGTGTTGAGGCATTGCAGCATTATAATGCAGTTGATGTTGCAATCCCGGCAACAGATACGATTATCGAGGTTGATAAGAAGATTATTAAAAATATACCGGAAAGAGCAAAAATGATGCAGGGACAGACCCCACAATGTTTTAGGCTCGAAACGATCAAAAAAGCATATGCGTTGGCAAGTGAAGATAGTAGTTTTAAACCGACGGATGATTGTGGTGTTGTAAAGAAATATTTACCACATGAAGAGATATATGTTGTTGATGGAAGTATGAAAAATATAAAGATTACGCATGCACAAGATATCTTTATGGCTGATAAACTTTTTCAGTTGAAAACAACCCAGTTAACACAAAAATACTCTTCTGAGTATTATGCAAAGTTACTTTACCAAAAAGTACTTGTTGTTTTTGGTGGTTCATATGGTATTGGTAAAGAGATTGCAGAGATTGCACAAGCAAATAATGCAAAGGTCTATACATTTAGTAGAAGCGAAACAAATACGGATGTCTCTTCTATATCTGACATTAAGCGTGATCTAGCATATGTGTATGATAAAGAAGGAAAGATCGATTTTGTTGTTAATACTGCTTCGATCTTGATTAAAGAGCCTTTACAGAATATCTCATATGAGAAGGTATTGGATATAATTAACGTTAATTATCTTGGTGCTGTCAATGTAGCAAAAGAATCAATTCAGTATTTGGAAAAAACATCAGGACAACTATTGAACTTTACTTCCAGTTCATATACAAGAGGTAGAGGGAACTATGCACTCTATAGTTCATCTAAAGCAGCAATCGTGAATTTAACGCAAGCTTTAGCGGAAGAGTGGTTAAGTAAAGATGTAAGGATTAACTGTATCAATCCTGAGCGTACAGCAACTCCTATGAGAACAAGTAATTTTGGGAAAGAGGATCCTTCTACACTCTTGGATGCGAAAGATGTGGCATATGCATCATTAAATGCTTTATTGAGTCGTTTAACTGGGCAGATCATTGATGTTAAGATACAAAAGGTTTAGTAGATGAGTAAATGGTCTAAACTTCAAAAGGATCCGGTACTTTTTTTTAAAGATATGTGGAAGAAACGATTAGGTAGTGTAGATAGGTCTTCAAATACTTCAACTAAAGGGAAGTCTACTGCTAATTATCAGTTTAATCCATTTTTTAAGTATACACATTTATTACATACTGGAGAAAATGCTTCAGGTTTAAGCCATTTAGATCTTTGGATTCCACATTTTATAAATGCTGAAATTAAGTTTGTTGTGATGGTTCGTAACAATGAACTTTTTGAACTTGTAAAAAAGAAGTATCCTCAACTTACTCTTCTTTATGCCAAAGGGGATAAAGAGGTTGAAAGATACATTGAGAAGATGCTTTTTTTAAAAGCATGTTTTTACCCTTCAAATACTGGAAACAATCTTCACCTTTTAAAGTTTAATGAAATAAAGCATATATTTATAGGACATGGAGACAGTGACAAAACAGCCAGTGCCCATAAATACTTTAGGGTCTATGATGAAAACTGGGTAGCCGGAGAAGCACATATCGATCGTTTCAGGAATGCAGGATTTGATTTTAGTGGGTTAAAACAGGTAAAAGTCGGAAGGCCAAACCTGAAAGAAACACTTCTAATCTCTCAAACTCCTTGGCAAGAGAGATTTAACGGTAATTTAAATCTCCTTTATTTGTCTACATGGGAAGGGGTATATGAAGAACAAGACTATACATCAGTCTATTTGATAGATAAGTTTTTTGAAGAGATAAAAGATAAAAATATTTTTGACACAATCGGTATTAAACTTCATCCATGGGTAGGAAGAAGAGATACAAAACTATTAAAAACAAATGCAAAACTGAATGCTCTTTTATCCAATTCAGGCGTAGACTATAATTTGTACGATAAAACTATGCCAGTAGAAGAGATAATTAAAATATCCAATGTTTTCATTTGTGATATTTCGGCGGTAATTTCGGAGTCTTTGGCAGCCAATACGCCTATTTTTGTATATATGCCAAAAGAGAAAGATATCAAACTTTCTCAGAGTAGTATGAGTTATGAAGATTATACCTATGTCTTTTCGTCTATTGAAGAGCTTATGGATAAAATTGAAGAAGTGATTGTAAATGGCAATGACTACTTGGCTGAAAAAAGAGAAGAGGCTATGGAGTATATATTGGGAAGAGATGAAACATTAAATGATGAGTTTATAGAACAATTGAAGAGGATTGAAGATGGCAGATGTTGATATCAGAAGATTGAAGAAAAATAGTAATAATAGGGTTATGTTACATACTGCCGATCCAAAACTAACAGTCAATCATGTCAATTTCTGGTTGAGTGAAATCGTAAAAAGCGGTATTGACTTTTCTATTTTGGTAAGAGATGAAAAAAGTTTTACCCAACTTACAAAACAGTTTCCAAAACTGCAAATATGTTATGCAAAAACACCTGTTGATGTTGAAACTGTAGTCAATGCTCAGCCAGATTTGAAAGTAGTGCTATATACCTCAAACTTAGCAAGAAATATTCATCTTCTTAGATTTAATCATTTAAAACATATTTTTATTGGTACAAAAAATTCTGATTGGTTAAGTAATTACAATAAATCATATAGAGCATATGATGAGTTTTGGGCTGGAGGGGAGTATGCAATAACACGATTTAAAGAATCTATTAAAAATATTGGGCATTTAAAACTTAAGTCTATTGGGAAACCTCAGATAAAAGAGAATATTTTATATACAGCAAAAGAACAAAATACTTCTCTTGTATTAGTAGAGCCTAAAAACGCAATTTTAGAAAAAATATATTTTGCGAATGTAGAACAAAATCTTAAGAGTTATATATATCTTCCAGAGGAAAAAAAAGATATATATCAAAATTTAGAGAGTATCACAACTATCTCGGGTATAGGTAATAAAATTATTCCTGTTACTACAAAAAAGATAGTTGATGAGTTTGCCTTTAAAGTTTCATTGATTATAACGGATAATAAAAATTTCATACCATATCTTTTAACTTATGGTACGCCTGTATTGGTATATATTGAAGATGAAGAAGAACGACATTCTCTTATCCCTGATATAATTCAGGACTCTCTCTATTATTGGACTGAGTATCAAGAACTTATTGATTTATTGCAATTGCTACATTTGCAGGATCCACTAAAAGAAAGTAGAGAATATATAGTAAATATACTGTTTGATAAAGCGTTATCTATACATGATGAATTTAAGAAAAATTTAATTAAAACGGTAGAACAGTTATAGAATGTATAAAATTATTATTATCATACTTATGGGCTTAACTGAGATTAAGGCTATTGATTTTATACAAAAAAATAAGTTATATGCAAAAGTAAAGTTACATAACACATATAAATCAGGGCATGTAGTACAGGGAATCACGTCCTATTATAATAGTTGGATTATCTCTCAAACGAATAATGATAAAGAGATTATTCTCTCTTTTTTAAATAAGAAAGGAGAGAAAGAAAAACAATTGATTATTAATTATTCTTCTCATGGACAAGACTTGAGTATTTTAAAAGGAAAATATAGTGATTATTTGATAACAACATCAAAAAATAATCACGGTGTTGCATTTTTTAAGATTGATAATGGCAGAGTGGTCTTAACAAGAGATGTTTGGCTTAGTTCTGGATTTAATACGCCTTCGGTTTCAGAGAATGGTTTATATATTGTTGTTAAGAACTATAATATGATACGTATTTATAAAACGGAAGATGTTTTATCAGAGGAGTACCCTTATCCAATATACACTTTTTTGCTCTCTTCTGTTCAACAGCAAAAAGAACAAGCATTTCAAGGATTAGCAGTAAAAGATGGATATATATATGCATTATCTGGAGATAAAAAGATCAAAACTCCAAAATATTTGGTTATCTATGATTTTTATGGAAGTTTAATAAAAAAATTCCAACTGTATACTGGAAAATCTTTAGCTAAAAGAGAGGGAAAAAAATGGGAGCTAGAAGGTTTGACATTTAGAGGAGATAAACTTTATACTACTGTAATGAGTGGAAAAGATGGTAAAAATATTAAAAGAATCTATAAAATATTGGAAATTAAATGAAAAAATACATTTATATAGATACGAAAATAAAAGGAGCGATCACTCAGCTGATCTCTTATTATAAGAGTGGTGTTTTTACCCCTGATTGTACCGTTATTTTTAAGCTATATAGAGAAAATAAAACTTTTCTAGCTGATCTTCGTAAATATCACATAAATTATATAACCTTTTCAAATTATAGTAATTTTCCCAAATTAGAGAAAAGTATCGTTTTCTACCTTTTTAATGCTCAGTCTAATTGTAGAGTAGTGGCCCATCGGGAGGCGAAACATATTTTTGTTACACATGGAGAGAGTAATAAACTGCCTTCAGTCAAACCTATATTGAGAATTTATGATTATGTGATCGTTGCAGGGAAGGCTGGTGTAGATAGGTTATTGGAAAGTGGTATATTCTCAAATTGTGATATAGAGAACGGGAAACTAATTCAAATGGGAAATACCTTTATTGGAAATGCCAAATATATCTACAGCAGTAATACAAAAAGTATTCTGTATGCACCAACATGGGAAGGTGGGTTAGAAGTTGAAAACTACACAAGTATTTCAAGAGATGGGAAAAACTTTTTTGTTTTGATTTCATATATGAAAGAGAATAACTTAGATGATCTCGTTATACAAATACATCCAAACTTAGGGCATAGGGATCCACGGTATCTCTATTATCTTTATCAGTCCATACGGTATGCTATTGATGAAGGCATTACGGTACGTGTAAGAGAGGTAAATCTAAAATTCATAGGAAAACCTCTTCACTATTATTTTAAGTCTAATAAGATGTATATATCGCAAGATGATACTATTCCAATTAAGGAAGCTTTTTGTGATATATCGGCAATGGAAACGCAGTTATTGGACAGAGAGATTCCTACACATGTTTTTTTTAAAGATAGACCAATAGCCCTTCCTTCTTCACCTCTATTAGATGAATACTATCGTAATGTAGCAGTCAATAATGCTTTGATTCAAGATATTTCATCTCTTCTAACGAATGGTATCTTAAAAGAGGTAAAAGCCTATTATATTGCTTATGAAGATACCTTGTTCGAGAATATGGACTATAAAGAACGTATAACATGGTTATCAGAACGTGTGTGTCGTTGATTCTGAATAAAGTAGAGAAGGTGAAGGAGATACTATCGTAAACTATACTATTTCAAGAAAGTTGATCGAAAGTAGTAAGAATTTTGTAGAGATTAAGAAGTGTTTCCTTCCTTTTTTTCAAAGTAAAGAACCTATATGTTTTTATGGCTGGGGACGTAAAAAGTCTGGACAAAAGGCTATAGCATTAGCAAAAAAATACCATAGTAATTTTATTCTTCTTGAAGATGGTTTTATCCGCTCTATCGGTTTGGGTGTAGAGGGGAGTCCCTCTTTTTCTTTGGTTGAAGATGATATGGGCATATACTATGACGCCACCACCCCTTCAAAGCTTGAAAACATCTTAAATACCTACGATTTTGCAACAGACAGTGCACTGATGCAGCAGGCAGATAGAGCCATAGCGCTTATCAAAGAGCATAAGATCTCCAAATACAACAACGCACCGCTTGAACTGCCGGCATATTTGAAAAGCAGTACGAAAAAAGTACTTATCGTCGCCCAGACGGCAGGTGATGCATCGCTCCGGTATGGACTGGCATCTCAAGATCCACAAGCGATGATACGCGATGCAATAGTGGAGTATCCTGATGCTGAAGTCTATGTGAAGGTTCACCCCGATGTACTGGCAGGGAAAAAAGAGTCCAATGTAGATGTAGACTACGCTAAAGCACACTGCAAGGTCATTACGGAGAACATCAATCCAATAGTCCTGCTCGAAGTGTTTGATGTGGTCTATACACAAACATCGCAGATGGGTTTTGAAGCTTTATTATTGGGGAAAGGGGTAAAGCTGTATGGTCTACCATTTTATGCAGGATGGAGTCTTGGAAATGTAGCGTTAAACGTTAAGAGTGAAGAGATAGAGAAGATTTTAAAAAGAAGAGATCGGAACTTGAGTGTAGAAGAGCTGTTTGCAGGAGCATACATTCTCTATACACGTTATTATAATCCATACAAAATGAGAGATTCGGATATTATCGATACGATCATGGAGATAATAAAGCAACGAAGGGTAGAATACCCTAAAATAATATAATGGGTTATATCGTGCAAAAAAATCAATTGAAATTATTTCTTTTTGGCTTTTCTTTCTGGAAAAGAATATATATCAAACCTTTTTTTGAAAAAGAGGGAAAATGTTATTTTTCTCAGTCACTTGAGCAAGCAAAGTCTAACGGACTTGATCATGAAAGCAAGATCTATATCTGGGGTAAAAAACCATTTTCTGAAGTTGAAGTATATGCCAGGGCACACCATATTTCACTTTACCGTGTAGAAGATGGATTTATCCGTTCACTCTCTCTGGGATCGGATCTGACAAAACCATACTCTTTGGTCTTTGATCGTCGAGGGATATACTTTGACCCGATACAGGAGAGTGATCTTGAATATCTACTCAATACATATTCATTTGATGATGACCTACGTAGCCGTGCTAAGAAACTTCGAATGTATTTAGTTGAGAAGAAACTTTCTAAATACAATATAAACCCTGATAACAAAATTTACTTAGAAGGTCTAAAAAAAGGGCAGAAGGTTATTATCGTCCCCGGACAGGTTGAAGATGATGCATCTATTATTTATGGTGCCGGAGGAATGACCAACATGGAACTCCTTCAAGCAGTAAGGAAAAAAAGACCTGATAGTTATATTATTTATAAACCTCACCCCGATGTTCTTGTGGGAAATAGAAAAGGTAATATCCCTTTAGAACAAGCTTTATCTTTTGCCGATAATGTTATAACGGATGTAAGTTTGGACTCTGTTCTTGAACATGGAGATGAAGTGCACACTATGACTTCTTTGGTAGGTTTTGAATCACTTTTACGTGGAAAGATTGTATTTACTTATGGAATGCCTTTCTACGCTGGATGGGGATTAACAAATGATGTAAAAGTTTGTAAACGAAGAGTAAAAGATCGTACATTGGATGAGCTTGTTGCGGCAACTTTAATATTATATCCTAGGTATATTGATCCATTAAGTAATAAAGAATGTGAAGTAGAAGTTACGCTTGCTAACATTGAGCTAATGAAAACACGTTATAATACCGATATTTTTTATAAAACAAGCATTGATATTCGTAATTTTATATCACGGAAAATTCAACAGCTTATAAAGGTACTCCTCGGTGAATAGCATAGGCGAAATCAAGGGCAAGAACATACTACTGCTGCAAGGTCCTATGGGAAGCTTTTTTAAACGCCTCGATAAACGTTTTCGCCTTCGTGGAGCATATACTTTTAAGATCTGTTTTAATATGGGGGATCAGTTCTTTTCTTATCGTGACAATACGATTCCTTATAGAGATACACCTCGGAATTGGCCGAAGTATATTGCGGATTTTCTTGAAGAGAAGCAGATAGATAAGATATTCCTTTTTGGGGATTGTAGATACTATCAGAGAATTGCACGTAAGATCGCTTTTGAAAAGGGGATAGATGTTTTTGTTTTTGAAGAGGGCTACTTACGACCTCACTATGTAACCTTGGAAAAGTTCGGTGTGAACGGCTTTAGTACGCTTCCTAGAGAAGCATCTTTTTACAATGAACTTCAGGAAGTTCCTACGCCTGAACCCAAGCATGCTAAGCAAAGTAAGTATAAAATGGTCATGAGTGCCGCACTCTACTATGGACTCTCCAATATTTTTCAGTTTAAATATCCTCACTATGAACACCACAGGGAGTTCTCTGCGATCAAGGAGCTTTTTCATGGGATCAGAGGAGTCTTTAGAAAAGGATTGTACGCACTGACGGAGCGAAAGTACCTTCCTCTTATTACCGGTGAATTGTCGAAGAGATATTACTTTGTTCCTTTGCAGACCCATAATGATTTTCAGATCCTGCAACACTCCCATTATCGCTCTATAGAAAAGTTCATTATTGAAGTACTGGAGTCTTTTGCACGGCATGCACCGGATGATAGATATTTACTTTTCAAACACCATCCCGTAGATAGAGGACGAAAGAACTACCGGAATTTCATACTTGAACAAGCAATACTGCTTGGTATCGATAAACGGGTTCTTGTTGTACATGATGTTTTCCTCCCCTCATGTTTAAAGCATGCGATAGGGACAGTAACGATCAACAGTACGGTTGGGTTGACGTCTGTCTCATACGGCATTCCGACCATTACATTAGGTGATGCTATCTATGATATGAAAGGGCTTACGAATAAAGGTATCTCTTTACGTAAGTTCTGGCGTAACCATAAAAAACCTGATCTTCAATTGTATCAGAAGTTTAGACAGTACCTGATCGAGAATACGCAACTTAATGGGAGTTTCTATGGGATGTTCCCTGTAGAGTTGGAGCAGGATGAAACCTACTCCTCTACATCATAGCATCCCCATCGCCAACTTGGCTTCATCACTCATCTTACTCTGATCCCATGGTGGATCGAATACCAGTTCTACATCGACAGAAGCCAGCTTTCCACCCATACGGGCAGGGATGGAACGTACAAGGTCGACGATCACTTCACTCATGGAACAGGTGGCAGAAGTCAGTGTCATGGTTACTTTGCACTCGCTTTGTTTGCTTACAGGGTTTTTCCAGCAGTCCACATCGTAAATGAGCCCTAAGTTGTAGATGTCTACAGGCAGTTCAGGGTCATAGATGGTTTTAAGTTGCTCGATGACCATCTCTTTCATCTCTTCATCGGGCTCGGCATCTTCAGGTTTGAATGTCTTCTCTTCTACTGTTTCAAAACGGCTCTCAACACCACCTACAGGTGTGTCGTTCTGATTACCGAACTTCGCCTCCCATGCTGCCATCTCTTCGGGGGTAGTGGGGATATCGTCATATTGAATATCGTTTGGGTCTTTCATAATAAAAATCCTTTTTTAATTAGTGAGGAGGTAGGAGTGAGGAACGAGGAGTGTTGGTATGCTTTTCTATTGAAAAGCTTTTATTTAAGGCAAGGTTTAGTGTAACAATAGTTATCATTCCTACTTCCTACTTCCTACTTCCTACTTCCTACTTCCTACTTCCTACTTCCTACTTCCTACTTCCTACTTCCTACTTCTCTTTACACTTCCGTGCATACTCATATACTTTCTTAATGAACGCTTCAAGGCTCTGCTGCCTCACAGGGGAGAGGAGTTCGACGATGCCAAGTTCACTCAGTCTTTGCGGATCGAACGCTAAGACTTCATCTACCTCTTTGTTGCTGAAGATGTCAAGAAGGAGTGTCAGCATCCCTTTTGCCATCTCTGATGTCCCTTCTCCTCTGAGGATGAGCTTTCCATCCTTACATTCGCCTACAAGCCATGCAGGTGAAGCACAGCCGACAATGAAAGTGTCGTCATTCTTTGCTTCCTCAGGCAGTGTGGTATGCTTCTTCCCAAGATCGAAGATATACTCCATCTTTTCGTTGGGGGTCATGAAGAGGTCGAAGTCCTCTTTGTATTGTTGTAAAGTCTCTTCAATATTCATTTTGATCCTTTTATTTTAGTGAGGAGGTAGGAGGTAGGAGTGAGGAGTGTTGGTATGCTTTTCTATTGAAAAGCTTTTATTGAAGGCAAGGTTTAGTGTAACAATAGTTATCATTCCTACTTCCTACTTCCTACTTCCTACTTCCTACTTCCTGCAGTAGCGTAGAACGCCTTCTCAAACGCCTCTTTAATCACATCCTGATGTCTATGGTCTTTCACTTGCTCAATGAGCGTATTGGCAAAGGCGATAACAAGCATCTTTCTAGCCTCTGTGTAGCTGATGCCGCGTGAGCGCAGGTAGAAGAGCTGTTTTTCATCGAGCTGACCGGTGGTTGAACCGTGGCTTGCTTCGAGCTCGTCTATGTAGATTTCAAGCTGCGGTTTACTTGCCATGTAGGCTTTTTCATCGAGCAGTATCGCTTTGGAGTTCTGGTGTGCTTTTGTCCACTTTGCGGTATGCTCGACCTTGATGAGTGCATCGAAGATCCCTCTGGCGTTACCGTCAAGGATGTTCTTTGCCTCCTGCACTGAGGTAGAGTGCTCACCCTTGTGGATGATCTTGCTCACCGTTCCTCTTTGCGAGTCGGCATTGAGGTAGAGCAGGTGTCCCGCATCGATGTGGGCATAGCGGTCAAGATCCGCTTTGATCAGTTGCAGTCCCATGTCACCGCCAAGGTCAAAACTCTTGATAACGGCATTGGCACGCTGCTCAAGGTGGAGTCTGTGTGACGCGATCATTGCATAGCGGTTGTTCTGCATATACTGGTTTTTTAAGATGCGCAGGGTACTATCGGGAGCGACCAGTACATCATACCCATAGAGTACCAGTGTGTCGGCTATCTTCTCTTCATGGAAGGTCTCGAACACTGTCGCGTGACGGTTTGCCTGATTGAAAAGGACGATGCGGTAGTTGATGAGTGCATTGGACTGTGTGTAGTGGTGCTCTATCTCCACATCGGTGTCGCCGTCAAGGTCAATTTTGATCACATGCGGGCTGAGCAGGTGGCTTAGGTAGTAGAGTGGGTCAAAATGCTCCATATCCATCGCCTGACACTGGTCGTAGTAGACACGCATGCCGTGCGGTGCATGGGTCACGACACCATCAACGATGATGATCTTCTCTGCCTCTTCGATGGGCTTAGGGATGTAGGTAAGGGTATTGTAGTCTGCTTCAAGCAGCTTTTCAATGTGAAAATAACGGTACTCTTCACTCTTTTTGCTCGGAAGTCCCAAAGCAAGGAAGCGTTCGAGTGCCACAACCTTTTCATCCACACCCAAAAGCGCAGCTGCTTCGACAAGGGTTTTGTTTTTGAGTTCACTCAGTCTCATTAC
>Ga0256837_1000185_pt1 | contig 56515 bp, 60 predicted proteins | sample 4562384metaG_FD_185976 | JGI IMG/M metagenome (GOLD analysis project Ga0256837, IMG submission 185976) | Hydrothermal vent microbial communities from Guaymas Basin, Mexico - 4561-384 | ecosystem: Environmental > Aquatic > Marine > Hydrothermal vents | place: Mexico: Guaymas Basin | collected... | reverse complement strand
AAAGCCAATAATCAAGAAATAGATACTTTAATGAGTGAGATTGAAACGATTTTAATAGGAAAAGATATTGAGTAAGTTAAGAACCCTCGGCTATATCTCTAAGTATATAGGCTTACGAGGGAATTTCTATATTATTATAATGAGTAAAAGGTTAATATCTGATGAAACAATATGATAAGTGGAATGAACTCAAAAAATCAATCAATCAAGAAAAAGTAAGAGTTGGTTTTAAAAACAGAGATATATTTTATATGAATATGGGGCAAAATATTGGTTTTGAGCAAGATGGAAAAGGTGAAGATTTTGTACGACCTGTTGTAGTTGTCCGTGGATTTAACAGAGATATGTTTTTAGGTGTTCCCCTCTCTACCAAGATAAAAGAGGGTGTTTTTTACTACAATTTTGAATTTATAAAATCTGATGTTAAAGTAAAAAATAGTGCACTTTTATCGCAAGTGAGACTCTTTAGTACAAAGCGACTGTTAAACAAAATAGGTGTTATAGATAAAAGTGATTTTGAAAAATTAAAAGAGAAGCTAAAAAATTTGATAGATTAACCCCACCAAAAAAGGTGGGTCGTCCCGAAGGAATTTAGAAGTGTATTATATCATAAAAAGAGAAGTTAAGCAAAAGTTGGAAAATATTGATGAGTGAGTTATATAAGCTTCCTGAGGGGTGGGAATGGAAAAAAATGGAAGATGTATTTTTAATTGAAAGAGGAGGTTCTCCTCGTCCAATCAAAGATTATATTACTGAAGCAGATGATGGTATAAATTGGATAAAAATCGGTGATACTAAAAAAGGTGAAAAATATATTACTCAAACAGCTCAAAAAATAAAACCTGAAGGACTAAAGAAGAGTAGGTTAGTAATTGAAGGTGATTTCTTAATGTCAAACTCTATGAGTTTTGGAAGACCATATATTGTTAAAACTAAAGGAGCTATTCACGATGGATGGCTCTTGATGAGAGAAAAGATAGATGATACGGATAAAGATTTTTTTTATTATTTGCTTAGCTCAAATTACATGTATCAGCAGTTTTCTTCTAAAGCTTCAGGTACAACAGTTAAAAATTTGAATATTGATTTAGTTAAATCAACGAATATTCCATTACCTCCATTTGAAGAACAAAAAAGAATAGTTGCAAAACTAGATACTCTTTTTGAGAAGATAGACAAAGCGATAGCTCTGCATCAAAAAAATATGGATGAAGCTGATGCTTTTATGGGAAGTGTTTTGAATGAGGTTTTTGGGGAGTTGGAAGAGAAGTATGAGAAAAAGCAATTAAAAGATATTGTAGATAACTATGATGGCAAGAGAATACCAATAAAGGCTTCTGACAGAGAAACTTCAAATGGAATGTATCCATATTATGGTGCTTCTGGAATTATTGATTATGTAAATGATTATATATTTGATGGAGAATATCTTTTAGTTAGTGAAGATGGGGCAAATTTAACAGTTAGAAAATATCCTATTGCTTTTATTGCTAAAGGTAAATTTTGGGTAAATAATCATGCTCATATCATTAGTGCAAAAAAAGGAATAACAACTAATGAATATTTAGAATTTATATTTGCTTTTACAGATATAAGTGCATATATTACTGGCTCTGCTCAACCAAAGTTAAGTCAACGCAAAATGAATATTATTGAATTTGTTATACCCCCTTTAAACATTCAACAAAAAACAGTATCCTACCTAGACTCTATCTCACAAAAAACAGAAAAACTAAAAGCTGTTCAAAAAGAGAAAATGCAGAGCCTAACAGCCCTTAAAGCTTCCATTTTAGACAAGGCATTTCGAGGAGAGTTGTAAGGTTACTCTCCTTTATTGAACATTCACTATTGTTTAAACCCTATCATAATATTAAGTCACTCTATCTTAAAATTATTTTCTTTATTATTAATTATTATGAGTATATTTGTATTAAGTGCTTGTAGTCAAGAGAGAAAAAAAATAGATAATATTTTAAGTTCTACCTCTTTTTCACACGATATATTAGAGGTAGAAAAACAAAAATCTTTAACTATGAAATAGTTCTTTTTCTATACTATTACTTTAAATATGTTATCATAACATTAAACTATTTCATAGGAATAAATGATATGAAAGCATATATACAAGCACAAATTAAAGACTCTTACCAAACAAAACAAAAACTTTATGAAGATGATGCCCTTTTAGCAAAAATAGAAGATGTTGCAAAGAGGTGTGTCGCACTTTATAAAGATGGTAAAAAAACAATCTTAGCTGGAAATGGTGGAAGTGCAGCAGATGCACAACATATTGCAGCTGAACTTGTTGGACGTTACGGTTTTGATAGAGATTCTATCCCTTCTCTTGCACTTACAACAGATACTTCAAATCTTACTGCTATTGGAAATGATTATGGGTATGACCAAATCTTTTCACGTCAACTCTCTGGGATGGGGCAAGAGGGGGATCTGTTTATTGGAATATCTACAAGTGGAAATTCACAAAATCTTGTAAAAGCTTTTGAAGTTGCAAAACAAAAAGGTATTACAACTGTAGCGCTTGTTGGAAAAGATGGTGGAGAGATGGCAAAAATGGCGGATATTGCTTTAATTGTACCATCAAACCAAACACCACGTATTCAAGAGAGTCATATTTTAATTGGGCATATTTTATGTGATATTATAGAAAAAGAGTTATTTAGCGATGGAATCTAAAAAAGCTCTTTTTTTAGATAGAGATGGTGTTATTAATGTAGAAAAAAACTATCTCTATAAAAAAGAGGATTTTGAATTTATAGATGGAATCTTTGAACTTTGTAGATACTTTATACAAAAAGATTATTTAATTTTTGTAGTGACAAATCAGTCTGGTATTGCAAGAGGGTATTATACACAAGAGCAGTTTTTAGAGCTTACTGCTTTTATGCAACAAGAGTTTTTAAAAAATGGTATAACAATTACAAAAACATACTTTTGTCCTCATCATCCAAAAATCACTGGGGAGTGTAGTTGTCGTAAACCAAAACCTGGAATGCTTTTAGATGCACAAAAAGAGTTTAACGTAGATTTAAAAAACTCTTTGTTAGTGGGAGATAAAGAACGAGATATAGAAGCTGCACACAATGCTGGAGTCTTAAAAACATACCTCTTTTCAAATGAAATTACAACTTCAAATGCTACAAAAATTGTAAAAAATCTACGTGAAATTATTGGAGAGTAAAGAATGTTAATTTTAAATAGTGGTGGAACATTTAATAAAATATATAATAAAATTGATGGTGAATTAGAAGTTCCATACAATAATGACGCAATAGAGCAAATTTTACAAACCTATGAAGATAGTTACGATTTAGCAGGTGTTGTTTATAAAGATAGTTTAGAGATGGAGAGTGAAGATAGAAAAATGATAGCAAATATCATAGCTCACTCACAAGATAAAGAGTTTGTTTTAGTGCATGGAACAGATACAATGGATAAAACAGCAGAGTTTTTAGATACTATTTTTGAAGATAGAGTGATTGTTTTAGTAGGAGCAATGAAACCATTTGAGATAGATAAAGTAGAAGCAACACTAAACCTTGGAATGGCAATAGGATTTTTAAAAGCAAAACCTCAAAATGGTGTTTATATTTGTATGAGTGGCTATATTGCACCGTGGGATAAAATAGTAAAAAATCATAGTGATGGAAAATTTGAATTGTATTTAGAGGGTACAGAATGAAATTTGCAGATCCAAAAAATGATTTAGCATTTAAAAAAATCTTTGGTAATACAAAACATAAAAAGATACTTATCTCTTTTTTAAATTCTGTTTTAAATTTTACAGGTGCAAAAATAATTGTGGATGTAGAGTTAGCAAACCCTTACCAAGTACCAAAAATCCCTGAACTTAAAGAGACTATTTTAGATATATATGCAACAAACAAAGAGGGTGTTAAGTTTATTGTTGAGATGCAAAGAAAAGATTTAGGCAATTTTACAAAACGCTCTTTATTTTATACTTCAAAAGCTTATGTAGAGCAGTTACCAAAAGGGAATGATTATACAAAACTTAAGAAAGTCTATTTTATAGGGATTGTAAACTTTGAAATATTTAGTGGAGAAAACTTTATATCAAGACATCTTATTATTAATCAAGAAACTGCAAAACAAGATTTAGATGATTTTGAGTTTACGTTTATAGAGTTACCAAAGTTTCATAAAAAGTTAGAAGAGCTTCAAACAGTATTGGATAAGTGGATATTTTTTATAAAATATGCTCAAGATTTAACACTTATTCCAAAAGAGTATGAAAATTTAGAAGAATTTAAAGAAGCTTTTGAAGTTGCAAAACAAACTTCTTGGGATGAAGAGGAGTTAAAAGTTTATGAATATATGGCTCTTAAAGAGTTTGATGAGATTAATGCCTTAAAAACTGCGGAGCAGAAGGGCATTCAAAAAGGTCTTGAAAAAGGACTTCAAAAAGGTTTAGAACAAGGCCTTGAACAAGGACTTGAACAGGGAATTGTAGAGGGTGAAAAAAAGGCTAAAGAGGAACTTGCTAAAAAATCTTTAAAGCAAGGGTTAGATTTAGAAACTATCTCTCTTATAACAGACTTAAGTATCGATGAGATTAAAAGTTTAATAGAGTAAAGGTGTTAAAAAATTGTCTGAAAAAATAGCATGTACACATTGTCATTTAGAGTTTAGTAAAGATGTGATGATACAAGATGGGGAGCATTACTTTTGTTGTAATGGTTGTCAAGGGGTGTATCATCTTTTAAGTGATGAAGGGTTGGATAGCTTTTATGAAAAAGTGGGAGATACAAAACTAGCACCTCCAACACAACAATATGAAGATTCTTCTAACTTTGATGCTCCAGCTTTTTATGAGAAGTTTGTAAAAACAACAAAAGAGGGTTTTAGTGAAGTTTCTTTAATTATAGAGGGTATTCACTGTTCTGCTTGTGTATGGTTAAATGAAAAAGCATTGCATAAAATGGAAGGTGTTATTGAAGCAAACATCAATTTTACAAACAATAAAGCTCAAATTATTTGGGATGATGATATTGTAAAACTCTCACAAATTATAGATATGATTCGTGCTATTGGTTATAATGCGTACCCTTATGATGCTTCACTTCAAGAAGCAAGTGCTAATAAGCAAAGAAAAGATTATTATCTAAGAATCTCTGTTGCCCTTTTTGCTGCTATGAATGTTATGTGGATAGCAGTTGCTCAGTATGCTGGGTACTTTAGTGGAATTGAACAAGAGATGAAAACTATTTTAAATATTGCAGAGGGTGTTTTAGCAACTCCTGTACTTTTTTATAGTGGTTGGATTTTTTTTCGTGGAGCATATTATGGTTTAAAAAACCGTGTTATAAATATGGACCTACTTGTAGCAACTGGGGCTACGCTAACTTATTTTTACTCTATATACATCACCATTACAGAACATGGGGAAGCTTACTTTGATTCGGTGAGTATGATTATTACTTTTGTTTTAATAGGTAAGTTTTTAGAGGTTTTAAGTAAAAAAAGTGCAACTGATACTCTTGATGCTATTACAAAACAACTTCCAACGGAGGCTAGAGTTTTAAGAGATGGTGAGATGCACTCTATAAAGCTTGATGATGTAAAAGTTGGGGATATTGTTGTTGTTTCTTCTGGAGAAAAGGTACTTTTAGATGGTGAAATAATAAAAGGTGAGGGGAATTTTGATGAATCGAACCTCACAGGTGAGAGTGAGCCAATATTTAAAAAAGTTGGCGATAGCGTTATTAGTGGAACATTAAGTATAGATGCAGATGTACACTTTAGAACATCTAAAGACTTTGAACATTCTACACTTTCTGCTTTAGTTTCTTTACTTGAAAATGCAATTAATAAAAAACCAAAGATAGAACAACTTGCAAATAAACTCTCAGAACATTTCTCAACTGCAATTTTAACACTCTCTTTTGCAACATTTTTTGGTTGGTATTTAAGTGGATATGGATTTGAGCACTCTTTTATGATAGCAATTGCAGTTATTGTAATAGCCTGTCCATGTGCACTTGGACTCGCAACACCTGTTGCAACACTTGTTGGTCTTAGTCTTGGTGCAAAAAGGGGAATACTCTTTAAAGAAGCAGCGCAACTTGAAACTATGGCAAAAACAGATGTTGTCCTTTTAGATAAAACAGGAACACTCACATATGGAAAACCTGAAGTTGTAAAACAAGATATAGATATAGGTTATGATGAGGGACTTTTATATTCCCTTGTTAAACTCTCTAACCATCCAGTAGCACAAGGGGTGAAAAAAGTTTTAGAAAAACCTCAAAATGAAGTTGTGTTTGATGAATACAAACAACTTCAGGCACGTGGAATTGTAGCGTACAAAAAAGGTGTTGAACTCTTAGGTGGTAATGCAAAACTGATGCAAGAGATGGGACTAGCGTATGAGTATAAAAGTGAAAACACACTCTTTTTCTTTGCTATAAACAAAAAAATAGTAGCAACTTTTGAACTTCAAGATAGAATTAAAGATGATGCCAAAGAGTTAGTAAACACATTGCAACAAAAAGGTATAGAGGTGATGATGCTTACAGGAGATCATCAAAAAAGTGCTATGCGTGTTGCAAATGAAGTTGGCATAAGCGAAGTTTTTTATGAGCTTTCCCCTGAAGATAAATTAGAAAAACTAACACAACTACAAAATGATGGTAAAGTGGTTGTGATGGTTGGTGATGGTGTAAATGATATTTTAGCACTTGCTCAGGCTGATATTGGAATTGTTATGGGAAGTGGTAGTGATGTGGCTATTGAGGTTGGAGATGTTGTACTTTTAGATGATTCTTTAAAATCCTTGTTAGAATCTCTTAAAATTGCAAAAACAACATTTGATCTTATTAAGCAAAACTTTGCAATTTCACTTGTATATAATGCTTTAACAATCCCTCTTGCAATAGCTGGGTATGTTATACCGCTTGTAGCTGCAATTTCTATGAGTTTAAGTTCACTACTTGTTGTTGGAAACTCAATGCGAATACGTTATAAATGGAGTAAGTAATGGATAATGGTATAGTTGCTATGATGCTTGGTGCTTCTATCTTTTTAGGTGGAGTAGCACTTATAGCATTTTTATGGGCAGTAAAAAATGGTCAATTTGATGATGAAGAGAAGTTCTTAAATGCTGTAAAATTTGATGGTGTTGAAGATCTAAACGATGCAGCTATGCAAGAAAAGAAAAAAGAGGAGTTGAAAAAGAAAAAACAAAGAGAATATAAACCAGAGTAGTTAAGGAAGCTACCCAAAAAAGGGTAGCTTGAAAAAGAGGTAATTATTTACCGATAGTTTGAGCGAAAGCTTCTAAATCGTGGTCAGAATATTTAGCTACTTGACCTTTCATAACACCTTTCATTGGTCCACCGTAAGTACCGTGTTTGTAACCTTTAAGTGCAGTAGCGATTTCTGCATGAGTCATTTCAGAAACAACTTTAGATTTACCAAGAGCGTGTTTTTCAAAGTGTGCACCATGACAACCAGCACAAGCGTGAGCATTAACATTTGCCATTGCAGCAGTAGCTAAAGCTAAAGTAGCAGCAGAAGCGATTACGATTTTTTTCATTGTATTTCCTTAAAATAAAGTTTCGCTTAGCATTATATAGGTTTGATTCTTAAATATTAGTTAATGATTTTAAAGGTATTATATTATCAATAAAAATCAATTATGGGTGTGAATATGAGATACATTGACGATGATTTAGAGCATAAAACAATCTTAATAACGGGTGGAGCAGGGTTTATTGGTTCCAATTTGGCATTTTATTTTCAGAACAACCATCCAAAGGCAAAGGTGGTTGTTTTAGATTTGTTTAGAAGCGGAGAGACTCTCTCTAATGGAAATTTAAAAAGTTTTGGACATTTTAAAAATCTTTTAGGCTTTACTGGAGAGGTGATAAGTGGAGATATTAACGATAAAGAGCTTTTAAAACATTTGGAGCAGAATTATCGTTTTGATTATATTTTTCATGAAGCTGCAATTTCCGATACAACAGCACTTGAACAAGATTTAATGATAAAAACAAATGTAAATGCTTATAAAGATTTACTTGAACTTGCTATTAAACATGGTGCAAATATGATTTATGCTTCTTCAGCAGCAACTTATGGTGATGCACCATCTCCTCAAACAGTTGGCAATGAATCTCCACAAAATGTTTATGGTTTTTCTAAACTCTCAATGGATCATTTAAGTCGTAGTTATATGAAAAAAGTTGATATCTCTATTGTTGGGCTTCGTTATTTTAATGTTTATGGTCCACATGAATTTTTTAAAAATACAACTGCATCAATGGTTTTACAATTTGGTCATCAGCTTTTAGCTGGAAAAAATCCACGCCTTTTTGAAGGGAGCGATAAAATTTTACGTGATTTTATTTACATTGAAGATATTATTCAAGCAAATATTAAAGCTATGCACCCTAAAAAGAGTGGTATTTATAATGTCGGAACAGGAAAAGCTCGTAGTTTTCAAGATATTGTAGATATTTTACAAAAAGAGTTGGGAACAAACTATGAGTGTGAGTATATCCCAAATCCATACATTGGAAGTTACCAATTCTTTACAGAAGCAGATATTGAAGTAACTAAATATATGTTAGATTATAAACCAGCTTATACGATGGAAGATGGAATTGCAGATTATATTTCTGAGATTAAACGTGTGTATGAAACAGAGGTAAAATAGCAGTGCAAACTCTTAAAAAAGCAAAGCCAAATATTTTAGTAGTTGGAGATTTAATGATAGACCACTATTTGTGGGGAAGCTGTCAAAGAATTTCACCAGAAGCACCTGTGCAAGTTGTAGATATTGCTAAAGAAACAACTGTTCTTGGTGGTGCTGGAAATGTTATTAATAACTTGCATGTTTTAGGTAGTAGTGTAAGTGTTGCGAGTGTTATTGGTGAAGATGATGTAGCGCATGAGCTTTTAGAGATGCTTCATAGTATTGATGTAGATACTTCTAGTATTATTAAAGAAGATGGAAGAAAAACTTCTAAAAAAAGTCGTGTTATTGCAACAAACCAGCAAATTATTCGTTATGACAAAGAGTCAAAAGAGCAAATTACACAAGCGTCTCAAAAACAACTTTTAGAAAATATTGCAAAAAATATTAAGAATTTTGACTCTATTATTCTTTCAGACTATGGTAAAGGTGTTTTAACAAATGTACTTTGTGGAGAGATTATATCTTTGGCAAATAACCACAATGTAAAAGTATTTGTTGATCCAAAAGGGGAAGATTTTACCAAATATAGTGGAGCATACCTTTTAACACCAAATAAAAAAGAAGCAATGTTAGCGACTTCTATGCAAATAGATACAAAAGAGGATTTAGAAAAGGCTCTTTTAAAACTAAAAAGTGAGTGTAATTTAGCAGTTTCGCTAATCACCCTTTCTGAAGATGGAATTGCAATTTTTGATGATAAGTTAGAGATCTTTCCAACAGTTGCAAAAGAGGTTTTTGATGTAACAGGTGCTGGAGATACTGTTATTGCCTCTATTGCTTTTGCACTAAGTAGTGGAAAGACACTTCAAGAAACAATAGAGTTTGCAAATCTTGCAGCTGGAGTTGTTGTTGGAAAGATTGGAAGTGCGACAGTTTCACTTGATGAGATTGTGGAGTATGAAGCATCTCTTCATAAAAGTACATCTGATGCGCATATTAAAACTTTTAGTGAAATAGATGCAATTGTACAACGTGCAAAACAACAGGGTAAACGTGTAGTATTTACAAATGGATGTTTTGATATTTTACATGTAGGGCATGTAAAATATCTTCAAATTGCAAAAAGTTTTGGCGATATTTTAATTGTTGGTCTTAATTCTGATGCTTCAGTAAGTAGACTTAAAGGGCCTACAAGACCAATAAATAAAGCAGAAGATAGAGCATATTTACTTGCTGCATTAGAAGCAGTTGACTTTGTAGTACCTTTTGAGGAGGATACTCCTTATGAGCTTATAAAGATGATAAAACCAGATGTTTTAGTAAAAGGTGGAGATTACAAGGGCAAAGAGGTGGTCGGAACAGAGTTTGCTGGTGAGCTGAAGCTTGTTGACTTTGTAGATGGCAAAAGTACAACAAATACAATTCAAAAAATACAAGGACAAATATGTTAAAAAAATTAGGTTTAATTTCAATTGCTACTGCATCTGCATTTGCTATGAATAGTGCAGAGATTAATATTAATGATAAAGATTTAGAAGCAACACTTAGTATTGATTTAGGTCAAGTAAATAAAAATGTAGAACCAGATACTACGTTTATCTCTTTTCGTGCATTAAAAGGGAGTGATGATCACTCAACAGATAAAAATGCAGATATTAAAAGTTTTTATGAAGTAAACTTTTTAATGATTCGTGAGTTTAAAACAACAGGTTTTAAAATTGGTATGGGTGTAAAAGCCAACTATACAGGGAATGCTAATGATGATGTTTTTGTAACTATCCCTTTAGGTTTAGAAACTCGTTATACTATACCAGCAGAAGTTCCAGTGACTATTGGTGCAAATATATATTATGCTCCAGAATCACTCTCTTTAGCTGATGCAAATAGTTTTACTGAGTACAGAGCGTTTGTGAATGCGGAGATTATTGAAAATGCTTCTGTTGTTGTAGGTTATAGAGCAATTTACACAGAATATAAAGTAAATGGTGTAAAAGCAGATTTAAATCTAAATAAATATGGATATTTTGGTTTTAAATTTAATTTTTAGAATTTTTTAGAGGGAATTTTTTTGAAATTCCCTCATTATTTTTTTTAGATTGTTTTAATTTAGAACTATTTATAAAAAATAATGAGTTAAAGGTTTTATTTTCATGGTCGTAGCAGATATTCAAAATTTTTCAGATAGAAGAACAAAAGCAAGAGCATATTTCTGTTTTTTATTTTCCAAAAATATTCCAAATCGATTACCTTCAATTACAAAAGAGATGATTGTTCCACGCCTTTTAAAGATGAAAGCAGATTTGGAACATTGTGAAGGGGTGTACCTTTTAGATGAAAAGGGTGTGCAAGTTACACCAACTTATACACAAACAGACAAAATAGAAGAAGATATTGGTAAAATTCGTGCAAATAGAGCGTATTATTATAGAGCTGTAAGGGAGGAGAGATGTACTATTACAGATCCATACCCTTCACTTATTACTGGTGATTTAACAGTAACTGCTTCAGCACCAATTTTTGATGAGCATGGAACACTCAAATATGTAGCATGTTTAGATATGCCATTACCTGAAGTTTTAGCAATTTCTAAACTTAACAAAACAGATAGTTTTTTTGATAAATTTTTTAAATACTCTTATGCAGCCTTTGCATTTGCATTAATTGCTATAGCAGCAGTACTTTTTGGATATGGACTTGAAGATTTATGGCAAAAAATTACAATGAGTGGCATAAAAATAGAGTCTATGTTTAAATCTACGATTTTGCTTACTCTTTCATTGGCAATTTTTGATTTATCTAAAACCCTTATAGAGGAAGAGGTGTTGGGGCAACATAAAGAGCATAATATTTCAGGGCCAAATAAAACAATGGTGAAGTTTATTGGGTCTATTATTATTGCCTTATCTATTGAGTCTTTAATGCTTGTATTTAAGTTTGCTATTACAGATCCAGAAAAGCTAAGTTATGCAATTTTTATTATGGGTGGAGTTTCTTTATTACTTTTAAGTTTAGCGATATATATTAAATTTACGAAATTAAAAATAGAAGAGTAGAAAATGATTGCAATTATTGATTACAATATGGGAAATTTAGCAAGTGTACAAAATGCATTTGCAAAGCTTGGTAAAGATACAGTAGTAGAGAGTGATCCTACAAAGTTTAAAGAGTATGATAAACTCATTTTACCTGGTGTTGGTGCTTTTGGAGATGCAATGACACATCTACAAGAGCGTAATATGGTAGAGGCGATAAAAGAGTTTGCGCAAAGTGGTAAACCTATGCTTGGTATTTGTCTTGGAATGCAGTTGCTGTTTGAGAGTAGTCAAGAGTTTGGCTCTCATAAAGGTTTAGGGCTTATTGAAGGTGAAGTTATCCATTTTGATAGTAGTAAGTTTAGTGAACCATTAAAAATTCCCCATATGGGTTGGAATAGAATGTTCACAAAAGAGCATAAACTTTTTGAAAACTTAGATGATGAACATTACCTTTATTTTGTACACACGTACCATGTTGTATGTAAAAATGAAGAGGATATTATAGGTGAAACTTACTATGGATATAAATTTACATCTGCAGTAGCACATAATAATATTATGGGGATTCAACCACACCCTGAAAAAAGCCATGATAATGGATTGAAAATTTTAGAGAATTTCATTAATTTATAAAAAGGAAAAAAATGACACTATACCCAGCAATAGATTTAAAAGATGGAAAAGCAGTTCGCCTGACAAAAGGGCTTATGGAGAGTGCAAAAATTTATTCAAATGAACCGTATGAGCTTGTAAAGAAGTTTGAAGCAATGGGAGCTAAGTGGGTACACTTAGTGGACTTAAATGGTGCATTTGCAGGTGAGCCTAAAAATTTAGAGCAAATTATTAAAATTCGTCAAAACTGTAATGTAAAACTTGAACTTGGTGGTGGTATTCGTGATGAGGCTACAATTCAAAGGATGCTTGAAATTGGAATCGATAGAGTTATTTTAGGCTCAATCGCTGTAAAAGATCCACAATTTGTAAAAGATATGGCAGCAAAATACCCAATAGCAGTTGGAATAGATGCAATAGATGGTTATGTGGCGGTTGAAGGATGGGGTGAAGTTTCTTCTATGAAAGCAACAGACTTAGCACGTGAATTTGCAGATGCTGGTGTTGAGGCTATTATTTGTACAGATGTTGGACGTGATGGGACACTCAGTGGTGTGAATGTAGATTTTACTTTAGATATTGCACGTGCAAGTGGTGTAGCTACTATTGCAAGTGGTGGGGTAAAAGATGCGAGTGACATTGAAACTCTTATGGCAACAAAAGAGATAGAGGGTGTGATTATTGGAAAAGCATATTATGAGGGAACACTTGATTTAGCTCAAATGTTTAAACAGTTAAATTAATAGTAAAACAAACAAAATTTTGCTATTATTCGGCATTAAATTAAGCAAATTTTACAGAATAAAGGATTGCAATTGAAATTACTTGTTGTTGATGATAGCTCTACTATGCGTCGTATTATTAAAAATACATTAGCTCGTCTTGGTCACAAGGATGTTTTAGAGGGTGCTGATGGGGTTGAGGGTTGGAGTCAGATGAATAATAACCCTGATATAGATATGCTTATTACTGACTGGAATATGCCAGAGATGAATGGTCTTGAACTTGTTAAAAAAGTTCGTGCAGATGAGCGTTTTAAAGATCTTCCAATTATTATGGTAACAACAGAGGGTGGTAAGGCTGAAGTTATTACAGCTCTTAAAGCTGGTGTAAATAACTACATTGTAAAACCATTTACTCCACAAGTATTAAAAGAGAAACTTGCTGCTGTTATGGGTATTGCTGAGTAATGCAAGAATATTATTACGAGCTTGTTGTTAAAGTAAGTTCGCATCATGAGCTTTTTGCAGACTTTTTAAACGATACTTTGCCAGTTGGTTTTGAAGAGAGTGAAGATGGATTTGTTATTCGTAGTGAGGATGACTTAGAAACAATTGCGTGGGGCTTGGAGCAGTTTGCAGAAGCTTTAAGTAAAGCTCTAAATACTACTGTGGAAGTTGAAACAAAGCAAACAAAACTTAAAAATAGTGACTGGGTTGCTATGTATCAACAAAGTATCGAGCCTTTAGAGATTGATAAGTTTTATATCCATCCAACGTGGGATGAACCACATAAAGAGCTTATAAATATTGCAATTGATCCAGCTCTTGCTTTTGGAACAGGGCACCATCCAACAACAGCTTCAGCTCTTCGTGCAATATCAAAATATACAAAACCTAACGATACTTTAATAGATGTTGGATGTGGAAGTGGTATTTTAGGTATAGGTGCTATGAAGCTTGGTGCAGTTGTAGATGCTTGTGATACTGATCCAATTTCTGTTGAAAATTCTATTAAAAATGCAGAGTTAAATAATCTTGCATTTAGAAATATCTGGGAGGGTTCTTGTTCTTTAACAAATGAAAAATATAACATTGTTGTTGCAAATATTGTAGCAGATGTTTTAACTTTTATTGCAAAAGATTTAAAAGAAGCAATGGCAGATGATGCAATTTTAATTTTATCTGGTATTTTAGATAAATATGAAAAAAAGGTGTTGGCTTTTTACAAAGATTGTGAAATTGTGGAAAGAATAGCACAAGATGAGTGGGTAACACTTGTTTTAAAACAAAAAAAATAGGAAAAAAAAGAGGCGATGTCGAATCAAGAAAACAAAAATAACAATAACAACTTTTTTAATCAAAATCCTTTAATTACATTTGCAATCTTTTCAGTTGTAGTTATCTTTTTATTTAAAGTTTTAGTTGGTGATCAAGCAGGTTTAAATGGAGATTCTCTAAGTTCTAGCCCTTCAACAAGAGTAAAAAGTGTAAGTTACTCTGAGTTAAAAGCTCTTGTAAAATCAAAGGCTATTAGTAAAGTTGATATTGGTCAAACATATATCAAAGCACTTAGTAGTGACAGACACACACTTTATACAACAAGAATAGTAAAGGGTGATACAAAACTTATAGATGAACTAGATAAACAAGGTATTGAATACTCTGGTTTTAGTGAAACAAACTGGTTCACAGAGATGTTTGGTTGGATGTTTCCATTTTTAATTATTATGGCACTTTGGATGTTTTTTGCAAATAGAATGCAAAAAAGTATGGGTGGTGGCATTTTAGGAATGGGAAATTCTAAAAAAATGGTGAATTCTGAAAAACCAAAAACAAAATTTGATGATGTTGCTGGTGTTGAAGAAGCTAAAGAGGAAGTACAAGAGATTGTTGACTTTTTAAAACACCCTGAACGTTATGTTGAAATTGGTGCGAAGATACCAAAAGGGGTACTTTTAGTTGGTTCTCCTGGTACGGGTAAAACACTTCTTGCTAAAGCAGTTGCAGGAGAAGCTGAAGTTCCATTTTTTTCTGTAAGTGGTTCAAGTTTTATTGAGATGTTTGTTGGTGTTGGTGCTGCTCGTGTAAGAGATTTGTTTGAACAAGCAAAAAAAGATGCTCCAAGTATCATTTTTATAGATGAGATTGATGCTATTGGTAAAAGTCGTGCTGCAAATGGGATGATGGGTGGAAATGATGAGCGTGAACAAACACTTAACCAACTCTTAGCAGAAATGGATGGATTTGGGACAGATACTCCTATTATTATTTTAGCAGCAACAAACCGTCCAGAAATTTTAGATCAAGCTCTTATGAGACCTGGACGTTTTGATAGACAGGTGCTTGTAGATAAGCCAGATTTTGAAGGGCGTATTAAAATTCTTAAAGTGCATATGAAAAATGTAAAAATGGATGATGATGTAGATGTTGAAGAGATTGCACGACTAACAGCAGGACTTGCAGGGGCTGATTTAGCAAATGTTGTAAATGAAGCAGCACTTTTAGCTGGACGTAAAAATCAAAAAACTGTTAAGCAAAAAGATATTTATGAATCTGTTGAGCGTGCACTTGCTGGACTTGCAAAAAAATCTCGTCGTATCAACCCTAAAGAGAAAAAAATTGTAGCATATCACGAAAGTGGTCATGCACTTTTAGCAGAGACTACAAAAGGTGCGAAGAAGGTTTCTAAAGTTTCTATAGTTCCACGTGGACTTGCTGCTCTTGGATATACTCTTAATAAACCAGAAGAGAATAAATTTATGATGCAACGTCATGAGATGTGGGCAGAGGTAGATGTACTTCTTGGTGGACGTGCAGCAGAAGAGGTTTTCTTAGGGGAGATCTCAACAGGTGCAGGAAATGATTTAGAGCGTGCAACAGATATTATTAAGTCTATGGTACAAACATATGGTATGAGTGATGTAGCTGGACTTATGGTTCTTGAAAAATCACGTCAATCTTTCTTAGGACAATCTGGTGGTGCAACTCGTGAATATAGTGACAAGATGGCAGAGTCTATGGATGAGTTTATTAAAGCATCTTTAGAGGAACATTACCAAAATGTAAAAGCACGCCTTGAAGAGTATCGTGAGGCGATTGAAGATATGGTAAAACTTCTTTATGAAAAAGAAAATATCACAGGTGAAGAGGTAAAAGAGATTATTGCTAACTTTGAAGAGCGTAACAATATCCCTACAAAACTTTCATCTGAGGATGAAGAGAGCATTGAAGCAGAACTCAAAGAAGATGCTCAAATGATAGACAAAAATCATTAAAGAGAGGTTGTATGGAAAACTTTTCAATTTATGCAAGAGCAAAGAGGGATATAGCTTATAGCTTTGCTCTTTTTTTGCTTTTTTGGATTTTTGATTTTACACTTTTAAGTTATATAGCTTTTGCATGTTTTGTTGCATCTTTTTATATTTTTAGAGATCCTCAAAGAAAAGTACTTTCTCATGAAGATGGTAAAATTCTTTCTCCAGTCGATGGAGAAGTGGTATCTCTTGAGCATTTAGAAGATGAAATTTTTGGCACAAAAGTGGAGATTAATTCTAAATGTTTTGATATGGGAGTTTTTTATGCACCTATGCGTTCTACATTAAAAGAGTTAAAAATTGTAAAAGGTGCTAAACTACCTTCTAGCGATCCAAAATTTAAAAAGCTTAATGAAAATGTAACTCTTCTTTTAGAAGATGAAAAAGGTCGTGTATTAAAAATTAATCATCTTTCAAGATTTAATTGTAAAGAGATAGATATAGATCTTTTTGTAAAACAAAAACTTGATGATGCTACAGTATATGGATTTATGCTAAGTGGCATTACAACTATTTACTTTCCAAAAGATGCAAAAATAGACTTAAATGTTGGCAGTCGTGTTGTTGCATCTCAAACAATAGGTTATTTTTAAAAACCTATTGTTCCTTCTTCTGTTTTTCTTTTTCCTTTTTTTGTTTGTAAAATAGTAGTTTATTTGTGTCTATTCTAAAATCAAAATAGCGAGAGATAAAACCATTTTTATTTACTTCTGAAAGCTGTATTGTAGCTCCTTTATTGTTTCTTGCTTCTAAATATAAAAGACCAAGAGCATAGCGAGTTTCTAAAAAGTTTTTATCTTTGAGTTTAGAAAGTTCTAAAAGAGCGATAGCATTCTCATGATGACCAGCAGCAATAGAAGCAACAGCACCTAAAAAAAGTGTTTGTGCATCTCTAACTTTTTGATTATCTATAAGTTCATTATAGTAAACATAAGATTCTTCAAACGATTGGTTAAATAAAGATGTAAGAGCTAAGGCACTTAAAAGTTCACGTTTATTTTTTGTTGTAACGCTAAGTTCATGTTTAAGTTGTTGTTGTAGGTAGTAGAGTTGCCCTGTTATTACATTGTTTTTTATATATAAAACAGAGGTAATATATGCACCATAGTAGAGATCTTTAAAATGGAAGTTTTGTTGTTTTAAATAGTTTTGAAGATTCCTCGCATAATCAGAGGGTGATGATTTTAGAAAAATATTATTTGCATAGATTAAATGAGGTAAAATTTCATTTGGTGAAATTTTAATTAGTTTTTCTGCACTTTGTTTCATCTCTTTAAATTTATGAAGTTTTTGAGCAATAAGATTTGTTATGAGAATATTTAAAGCATTATGTTTATGTTTTTCATCTAACCATGTATTGATTGCTAAGAAATCATCATGAATAAGATAAAGAAGAGTTCTGTAGAGTTTTATTTTTTCTGATATTTGTTCATTTGAAAGAGCATCACTTAGTAGAGAATAAAGTTTACTTTGATTTTTATGATTTATAAGTTGGGCACTCATAAGGGCAAAAATACCTGAAAGATAATTTTTAGAATCTAAGTGATAAGAACGAATAAAATATTTATAGGCATTTTGAATATCTCCTAGTTGTGCATAAGTTAATGCAAGGTTGTAGAGTAAAATAGGATGTTTTGGTTGAATTTTTAAAAGCTTTTTAAGATCTTTATTCGCTTGAAAAAGATCAAATTCAAGGGCTTTTTTAATTGCTTTAGCAATTCCTATATTTACACTAGAGGTAGAGATACTATTTTTTAAATATTCTTGAGCTGTTTTTACATCATCTATATAAATATTGGCACTTGCTTTTTGGATTGTTTTTAATGTTTTTGTTGCATTAAATATTTTATACGGTGCAAAATAAAAGATTTCAGAGTATTGAATAAATTTAGAATTTTTAATTTCAGTTTTATAGGTTTTATAGGCTTGATGAGGATTAAAAAGAGAGTTTTTTAAATATATTTTTAGAGGATAAATATCATATACTTTGTTTTTAAATTTCTTGGTTACTTCTTGAATATCTTGCGCTCCTTCTTTTACCCTTCCAGCTTTAAGTTTAACCAAGCCTAGTGCAAGTTGAGATTTTAAAGGTTCTTGGGATTTCAAAAGTGCTTCATTAAAATGGTTAATGGATAGTGTATAGTCTCCAACTCTTGCATATAAAAGTGCTATATTAAAGTGATCTGTTTCAATGAAATTTTTATCAAGTATATCTATAGCATTATAGTTGTTTTCAAAAAGAGCATCAATTTTTGCTTCTAAATGTTTTTGTGTTCTTGCATACTCATTAGATGTTTTATGTTTTAGAGCGCTTAGCGTCGTAATATAGTTTTGTTTATAATAATGAATAAGAGCAAAGTAATAAGAATACAAAGGTGATTTACTTTCATAAGGTAGATAGGTGTATGCTAGATCTATGTAATATTGAAAACTTCGTATATTATTTAAGTGTAAAGCACATACCGCAGCATTTATTGCACTTACACAACGTTTTTCATCATTTTTAATTGCTTTTTTAAAAGTTGAAAGAGCAAGTTTATATTGTTTATTTTTTAGTTGTGCTACCCCCAAATTGTATTGAGAAATTGCTTCACTGTAAATAGCAATTTTTTCATAAAGGTATAAAGCTTCCTCTTTAGAACCATTTTGGTAAAGATAGTTTGCTTTTGCAATCATACCCTCTAGCTTAGAGGCTTTTATGGTAGGTTTTTTCATTACATCTATTTTTTTTATGATATTAGTAGAGTGCTTAGGAACTGTTTGTGTTTTATCTTTCTTTAGAAAAAAGAAAACAGTTGAAATTAAGATTACAAATAAGATCGTAGCAGCAACTACAATAATAATAAGAAGTTTTCTTTTTTGTTTCTTTTCTTGAGCTATTTTATCGAAAGAATCACTTTCTGTTGAGTCATTTTCTAGATTTGCTGCATCACTATCTTCGATAATAATGATATCTTCTAACTCTTCACTCAAATTATATTCCTTTGTTATTTTTATTGTATAATTGTATAATTGTATAATTGTATAATTGTATAATTGTATAATTGTACGTATTATATCATATTCTATTAATTATTTTTATAGTATAATAATGTGAAAATCTACTGAAAATGGAAAAAGCATATGAAAGAGTATAGATTAAAAAGTGATGATTTTTTAGTATCACAAACAGATGAAAAGGGTAAAATTATTTTTGCCAATGATGATTTTTGTAAAATTGCTGGTTATACGTTAGAGGAACTTGTTGGGAAGCCTCACAATGTTGTTCGTCATCCAGATATGCCACGTGCCGCTTTTAAAGACCTTTGGAGTACGGTACAAAGAGGGGAAGTGTGGAGTGGTTATGTAAAAAATAAAACAAAAGATGGTGGGTATTATTGGGTATTTGCCACAGTTTATCCAATGCATGATAGAGCGACAAATACAAAAACATATCTTTCTTGTAGAAGACGTCCATCAGATCAAGAGATTAGAGATGCTGAAGCACTCTATAAAACATTAAGTTAGGAAAAAATATGAGTAATATACAAAAAATCAGTATCGTTTTAGTTCTTTTTGTTGGGCTTGTTGCTGCTTTACTTTTAAGTAGTTCAACTATGGTTCATCTTGGTGTAACTTTTATTGTTTTAGTGGTGACGATTGTGATAATGCAGCTACAACAAGGTGGAGGTTCTGCTTCTTCTGTTGAAAAGATTTTAGATGAGGCGTTTGAACTTGTAAACTTTGAAAGAAATAAAGTTGCTTTAAACGAAAATGTAACAAACCCTATTGAGAAAAAAACAAATGCTTTTATAAAAAGTTATGAAAATATGGTTGTTGAAGATACAAGAGTTGCAGGTGAAATGGTTCTTTTAGCGGACAAAATCTCAAAAGGGCATTATTCTTGTAGAATTTCGAGTGACTCTAAAACACCATATGTTCATATTTTACGTAATAGCCTTAACAATATGTTAGATTCTTCAGAGAAAAATTTAGATATTGCTATTTCTACACTTCAAAACTTTGCAGATGGAAACTTTAAATCTCGCAGTAGTGTAAATGTAGAAGCAAAAATGGCAGATTTACTTAACAACATTAACTCTCTTGGTGAATCTCTTGAAGATATGGAACGTAAAAACCAAGAAGCACAAGAGCATATTTTACAATCTTCAGAAGCTCTTAATGAAACAATAGAAGAGGTTGCTCAAACAACTATTATGGAACTTAAAGATATGATTAACCAAGCGGTTGAGAGAATTCATGAGATTTCAAGTAGAGAAAATGATATGGTTGAAAACCTTCAAACACTTGTTGCAAATGCAAATGAAACAAAAGATATTTTAGCAACTATTGGTGATATTGCAGACCAAACAAACCTTCTTGCTTTAAATGCTGCTATTGAGGCTGCACGTGCAGGTGAGCATGGTCGTGGATTCGCTGTTGTTGCAGATGAAGTTAGAAAACTTGCAGAGCGTACACAAAAATCTCTTTCAGAAACAGCTGCTACTACAAATGTTCTAATTCAGTCAATTTCAGATACTTCAGAATCTCTTAACTCAAATGCAAATGAAGTTAATAGTGTAAGTGATGAAGTAAATCAAATTAGTGAAAAAATGGATGAGATTATAGACAAACTCAACACTCTTACAAAATAGAACCAAAATAAGGTTCTATTTTATGCTTCTTTATATACATATTCCTTTTTGCGATTCCAAATGTTACTACTGTGCGTTTAACTCTTATGTAGATAAGTTTCATCTAAAACAAGAGTATATGCAAAAGCTTTTAATTCAACTAAAGTTTGAATTTTCAAGATTTAACATAAAAAATAACTCCATAGAGACTCTTTTTATTGGTGGTGGAACACCATCTACTGTTGCACCAAAACTTTATGAGCCATTGTTTCAACTTTTAAATCCTTATTTTAAAAAAGATATAGAGATAACAACAGAAGCAAATCCTAATAGTGCCACACAAGAGTGGTTAGAAGGGATGTTTGCTTTAGGTGTTAATAGAGTGAGTTTTGGAGTGCAGAGTTTTAATAGTGAAAAGTTAAAGAAACTCAACCGTGCACATAACGCTAAAGAAGCTAAAACAGCTATAATTAATGCTCAAAAAGTAGGTTTTAAGAATATCTCACTTGATTTGATTTATGCAACACAAGGGGATACAAAAGAGCTTCTACGTAAAGATATTTTTGAAGCATTTTCTTTGCCAATTAACCATATAAGTGCTTATGCTTTAACAATAGAAGAGGGAACAGTTTTTGAAAAAAAGCCAACAATGTCACAAGAAAAGTTAGAGTTAACAAAGTGGCTTTTTTCTGCTATTGAAGAGCAAGGTTTCACTCAATATGAGATAAGTAATTTTGGTCAGTATCAATCTAAACATAATTTGGGATATTGGAAGTATAAAGAGTATATAGGTCTTGGTTCTGGTGCAGTTGGAAAGCTTAAAAATAAGCGTTTTTATCCAACTTCATCTATTGAAGATTATATTCAAAATCCTCTTGAGATTAAAGAGGAAACTTTGAGTGAAGAGGATATTGTTACAGAGAAAATATTTTTAGGATTACGCTCTTTGGTAGGAGTTGATTTTAAACTGTTATCTTTAAAACAACAGGAGTATGCAAATATTTTGCTATCAGAAGGAAAACTTTTACAAAAAGAGGGAAAACTTTTTAATGAAAACTTTTTACTTGCTGATGAGTTAGCACTTTTTATTATGCAGTAATAAGAAAATGATATAATTTGATTTAGAAACCTAAAAAGAGGAAATAAAGAGTAATGATTTTAATGATAGATAATTACGATAGTTTTACATACAATATTGTTCAATACTGTCGTGAACTTGGAGCAGATTTAAAAGTTATTCGTAATGATGAAATGAGTGTGGAGGAGATTGAAAAGCTTAACCCTGAAAAAATCATTATCTCTCCTGGTCCTGCAACACCAAATGAAGCAGGGATTACACTTGAGACTATTGAGTATTTTCAAGATAAACTTCCAATTTTTGGAATTTGTTTAGGGCATCAAAGTATTGCACAAGTTTTTGGGGGTGATGTTGTTCGTGCAAAAAATATGATGCATGGTAAAACTTCTATGGTTGAAACAACAAAAGATAGTGCAATTTTTAAGGATCTTCCAGAGGTTTTTAGAGCGACACGTTATCACTCTTTAGTGGTTGATAAAAATACTCTTTCAGATGTAATAGAACCACTTGCTTATAGTACAGACGATAACGAAATAATGGCATTAAAAGTAAAAAATAAAGAGATTTATGGAGTACAGTTTCATCCTGAATCTATTATGAGTGAATATGGACATGAGATAATTGATAACTTCTTGAAACTATGAATATACTTGTTTTTCTTTTTCTTATATTAGATACGACGCTCCTTTTTTTTGAAACTTCTCGCCTTTGCATCTCTTATGAAGAGGTGGAGGCATTGCAACATTCCAATTCATTTATATATATTTTTGTAAATTTTTTTTTAGAATATTTTGGTCATAACGATTTTGTTTTACGTTTGCCTATGATTTTACTTCATGAGTTAAGTACGGTATTGGTTTATTTGATTTCAAAAGAGTATTTAAAATATGAAAAAGATAGAGTTTGGCTTGTTGTTATTTTTTTACTGCTTCCAGGTGTTATTAGTTCTGCTTTAGTTGTGAATAGTGCAGGGTTTATTATTTTTGGACTTTTATTTTTTATTTTTAGTTATCAAAAGTTTAAAGAAAAAGCTATTTTTGTGTTATTTCCTTTCTACTTTGTAGCAGATGCAAATTTTATATATTTGTTTTTAGCACTTAGTTTTTACTCTTTTTTTAAGAAAAATTATTATCTCTTTTTTTATAGTTTTAGTTTTTTAGTTGCAGCAACATTAGTTTATGGTTTAAATATTAAAGGTGTACCAAGTGGACATTTTTTAGATGTTTTGGCACTTTATAGTGCAGTTTTTACTCCATTTATTTTTATATATCTTTTTTATGTACTCTATAGACGTTATCTTTTGAAAAAAGTAGATATTGTATGGTTTATTGCGAGTATCACTTTAATTTATGCTCTTTTACTCTCTTTTAGACAAAGTTTAGGTGTAGAAAATATTGCACCATATCTTATTATGGCACTATTTTTAGCTGCAGAAAATTTTGAAAAAGTATATAGATTACGTGTAAAAGAATTTCGTTTAAAATATAAAATAGCTTTTTTCTTTGCTTTTAGTTTTTTAGTTTTAAACTCTTTTGTATTACTTTTAAATAAAGAGCTTTATCCATTTTTAGATAAGCCTAAAAATAATTTTATATATAATTTTGATATTGCCAAAGAGTTAGCTAGAAACTTAAAATCTCGAAATATAAACTGTATAACAACAGAGAAAAAAATGATGCAACGTTTAAAATTTTATAATATAGCTAAGTGTCAAGAGTATAAATTGACTCCTCTAAAAAATACAAAAGAGTTTAATAAAAAAGATTATGTAACAGTTCGTTACAAAGATATTGTGCTTTATAGGGGATATGTTACAAAATTAAACAAAATTAAAAGCACAAAGTAGAGATTTCTTTCATTCATAAAGTTTCCTAAATAATTCTATGGTAAGATAATGGCTAAATATCAAAATAGGGAGTTTCTATGGCTCAAAAAGCGATACGCGAATATGATGCTAAGTCTATCTTAGCAAGACATTGGGATAAATATTTTCCAGATTTTACTTATGCATATGAAACAGTACTGGTTCAAAATGGATCAGAACTTAAAGAACTTGCAAAAGAGAAGTCTTGGTTAAATGAAAAAGCATTAGTTGCAAAACCAGATATGCTATTTGGTAAGCGTGGTAAAAACGGGCTTGTTCTTTTTAAAGATCAAAAACCAGGTGATGTTACATTAGAAAAAGCTGCTGCTTGGATTGATGAAAAATCTTCAAAAGAGCAAGAAGTTTATTTTTCATTTGATGGTGACACTCCAACAGGTGAGCCAAAAGTAGATATGCTTACTCACTTCGTAGTTGAGCCATTTACTCCACACGATCAATCTGAAGAGTACTATATTTCTGCTACTGTTGTTGGTGATGAAGATGTTCTTTATATGTCAGCAGAAGGTGGTATGGAAGTTGAAGAGGGTTGGGATGAAAAAGTTACTGAAGTAAAATTCCCAATTACTGCAACTGAAGAGGAAATTGCTGAAAAAATCAAAGCAAACGTACCTGCAGATGTTAAAGATGAAGATAAAGAAAACTTTGCAAAATTTGCAATCGGTTTTTTCAAAGCATACCGTGAACTTAACTTCGCATACCTTGAAATTAATCCATTTGTAATGCAAGGTAATAAAATTGAACTTCTTGATATGGTTGCAAAACTAGATGATACTGCTGGTTTCATGATGGTAGAAGAGTGGGGCGATGTTGAATTCCCTACTGCATTTGGTATGGAAGAGAAATCTCCAGAAGTATTAGCTGTTGAAGAGGCTGATGCTAAAACTGGTGCATCTTTAAAACTTACTCTACTAAAACCTGAAGCTAGAATCTGGACTATGGTTGCTGGTGGGGGTGCTTCTGTTGTTTATGCAGATACTATCGCAGATATGGCAGGTATTGAAGATCTTGCTAACTATGGTGAGTACTCTGGTGGTCCAACTACTGGTGAAACAAAATTCTACGCTGAAACTCTTTTAGATCTTATGACAAGAGAAAAAGATGCTCAAGGTCGTGATAAAATCTTAATTATCGGTGGTGCTATTGCAAACTTTACTGATGTTGCAAAAACATTTACTGGTATTATTCAAGCATTTGAAGAGTATGCAGATAAAATGAAAGAGGTTGGTATTAAAATCTACGTTCGTCGTGGTGGACCAAACTATGAAAAAGGTCTTAAAGATATTAAAGAAGCTGCAGACAGACTTGGTCTTGACATTGAAGTTTATGGACCAGAAACACACGTTACAGATATCGTGCGTATGGCATTAGAAAAGTAAGGAGAAAAGATGGCACAATTATTTACTAAAGATACACAAGCAATTTTTTGGAACAACAACAAAACAGCTATCCAAAGAATGCTTGATTATGATTACACAATTAAAAGAGAAACTCCATCTGTTGCAGCAATCGTTGCTCCTACAAGTGGAAATAAATTTGAAAAATTCTTCTGGGGTGCTGATGAGATTATGATCCCACTGTATAAAAGTACTACAGAAGCAAAAGCTGCTCAGCCACAAGCTGATGTACTTTTAAACTTTGCATCTTTTAGAACTGCTTACGATGTAACAATGGAAGCTCTTAACCTTGGTGGTTTCAAAACTATCATGATTACTGCAGAGGGTATTCCTGAAAGACTTGCTCGTGGTATGAATGCATATGCACGTGAATTAAACGTAACTGTAATTGGTCCAGCAACTGTTGGTGCTATTGCTCCAGGTGCATTTAAAATTGCAAATATCGGTGGTACTATTGAAAATATCATCAACTCTAAACTTCACCGTGCAGGTTCTTGTGGTCTTGTAACTCGTTCTGGTGGACTTTTCAATGAGCTTTCTAACATCATCGCTATCAATGCTGATGGTATTGCAGAGGGTGTTGCAATTGGTGGAGATAGATTTGTTGGTTCAGTATTTATTGACAACCTTCTTCGTATGCAAGATAACCCAGAAGTAAAATATATGATTTTACTTGGTGAAGTTGGTGGTACTGAAGAGTATAAAGTAATCGAAGCAGTTAAATCTGGTAAAATTACTAAGCCAATTATTGCATGGTGTATTGGTACAATCGCTAAACATTATAGCAGTGGTGTTCAGTTTGGTCACGCAGGTGCATCTGCAAATGGTGATGCTGAGACTGCAGAAGCTAAAAACAAAGCTATGGCAGAAGCAGGTATTCATGTACCAGCAACTTTCAATGATCTTCCGGCAAAAATCAAAGAAGTATATGAGTCTTTAAAAGCTGATGGAACAATCTCTGAAATTGCTGAGCCAGAAATTAACATCGTACCAAAAGTACGTCGTCCAAAACAGTTTATTTGTACAATCTCTGATGATCGTGGTGAAGAAGCAACATATGCAGGTTTCCCAATCTCTAGCGTTGCACTTCCAAGTACAGGTAAAGGTATTGGTGATGTTATCTCTTTACTATGGTTCAAAAAACAATATCCAAAATGGGCTACAGACTTTATTGAAACTGTAATCAAAACTGTTGCTGATCATGGTCCAGCGGTATCTGGTGCTCACAATGCTAAAGTAACTGCACGTGCTGGAAAAAGTGTTGTTGAATCACTTGTAACTGGTCTTTTAACAATTGGTCCACGTTTTGGTGGTGCTATTGATGGTGCTGCTGAATATTTCAAATATGCTGATGATAACAACCTAACTCCTAAAGAGTTCTTAGCGTATATGAAAAAACAAGGTGTGCCAATTCCAGGTATCGGTCACCGTATTAAATCTCTTAAAAACCCAGACCTTCGTGTTAAAGGTTTAATGGATTATGCAGCAGAAAACTTCCCTGCAACTCCACTACTTGACTATGCAAGAACTGTAGAAGCTCTTACAACAAGTAAAAAAGAGAACCTTATTCTTAACGTTGATGGTACTATTGGTATCTTAATGGTAGATATGTGGAGAGCTCTTGGATACTCTGAAGAAGAGATCAATGAGTTTATCTCAAGTGGTACACTTAACGCATTCTTTATCGTAGGTCGTTCAATTGGTTTTATTGGTCACGTACTTGATGAAAAACGTCTTGCAATGCCAATGTATCGCCATCCAATGGATGATATCCTTTACGATGTAAAAAAAGCTGAAAAAATCGAAAAATAATTTTTCTTCTTTTTTGTAGAGAGAATTTTCTCTCTACACCCTTTCTCTTTACCTCCTTTTAACAACTTTCTAACTATACTTTAAGTAAAAAAATTAAGGCATTTTATATGCGTTTTGCATTTACTCTTATAGAGCTTATTTTTGTTTTAGTAGTTATTGGTATTTTAACAGTTTATATAGTTCCACAAAATAGGCAAAATAACCTTGAACTTGCTGCAAGACAACTTATTGGTGATTTACGTTATGTGCAACAACTCGCAATGAGAGGAGATACATATACTGTAAATAACGAGTGGTATCAAAATAGATGGAGATTGAAGTTTTATAAAGGGAGTAGATCAAATAATGAACTTTCTTATACAATTTGTAATAAGGAAGATTCCCATACGAATATTAAAGTAGCTAATATTGCGAAAAATCCTGAAAATCATAATCAACTTATGACAGGTGGTCATACTTCTAGTGGTTCAGAGAAAAATAAAATAGATATTCGAAAAAAAGAATTTAGGGGTATGGAAAGATTAAACATTGGTAAAACTTATAATATTAAAAAATACAAATTAAGTGGAGGTTGTCGTTATAGTAGAATCAGTTTTGATTATTTAGGAAGACCTTTGCAGAATGATCCAAATAAACTGACACACCCTTATAAAAAAGATGATGATTTTATGTTAATTAGCTCTCCTTGTAATATAAAACTTACCTCAAAAAATAATAAATCTATAACTATAGTTATTGAGCCTGAAACAGGCTATATGAAAATTGAGTATTAAGCATTTATTTGCTAAAATAGTTCTTACTTAAATATAAAAGGTACTTATAATGTTTGGAATGGGATTTTCTGAAATTTTAATAATAATCGTTATAGCAATTCTCTTTTTAGGACCAGATAAACTGCCAACTGCAATGGTAGATATAGCAAAGTTTTTTAGAGATATGAAAAGAACAGTAAGTGATGTAAAAAATACAATTGAAGAGGAGATGCATGTCTCTGAAATTAAACAAGAAGCACTTGCTTATAAAGAGGAGTTAAATAAAGTTTCATCTTCAACTGCACAATTAACAAATCTTGATTCTCATATAGATGATTTTTTAGATGATACAAAAAAAACTAATCAATTACAACAAGAAAATCAGTCTCAACAAGAGAGAGTAACTTTTAAAAAAGAGGAGAGTAAAGCCTAATGTTTGATGATTTACGTCCACACCTAATAGAGCTAAGAAAGCGTCTTGCTATCTCTGTTGGTTCTTTGATTGTAATGTTTTTTGTAATGTTTTATTTTCATGAACCACTTTTAAACTGGATGGTCGAACCACTTAATATTGCTTTGGCAGAGGTTGGTAAAAAATCTGTTCATGCAGCAGATGGAATGGTAACAACAAGTCAAGTTGGTGGGGCATTTTTTGTAGCATTGAAAGTTTCATTTTTTGCTGCTATTGTAGCTTCTGTACCTATTATATTGTCTCAAATTTGGATGTTTATTGCTCCTGGTTTATATGCACATGAAAAAAAGATGATTCTCCCTTTCATTGTTGGTGGAACAACAATGTTTGTAGTTGGAATTTTATTCGCTTACTATGTAGTTACCCCTTTTGGATTTGACTTCCTTATCACTTTTGGTAGTTTTAAATTTACACCACTTATTAACATAGAAGATTATGTAGGTTTTTTTACAAAAATTATGTTTGGTTTTGGACTTGCATTTGAACTGCCAATTTTTGCTTACTTTTTAGCACTTTTAGGGCTTGTAAATGACAAACAGATGGCAGCATTTTTTAAATATGCAATTGTTATTATTTTTATAGTAGCAGCCCTTTTAACACCACCAGATGTTTTAACGCAACTTCTTATGGCTGGGCCGTTAATTATTTTATATGGTCTTTCTATTTTAATTGTAAAAGTGGTAAACCCAGCACCAAAAGATGAAGATGAGCAAGAAGATGAAGAGTAAAGAGCTTTTAACGCAAAGTTATGATTTTACTCTTCCTCAAGAGCTTATAGCAACACATCCTGCATCACCAAGAGATAGTGCAAAACTCTTGGTTTATAATAGAGCAGACAACTCTATTACTCATACATATTTTTATGAATTTGAAAAATTTTTACCAAAAGATGTAGCACTTGTTTTTAATGATACAAAAGTGATTAAAGCGCGTTTGTATGGTAAAAAGAGTAGTGGAGGAAAAATTGAGCTTCTTATAAATCGTCCACTTGATGCTTTAAAAGTACATGTTTATATTCGTGGTCGTGTGAAGTTAGAACAAGAGATATTTTTTGAGCAAGATTTAAAAGCGGTGGTTGTTGAGCTGTTAGAGGATGGAACACGTATTGTAGAGTTTTATAAAAATGGGGTTAAACTTCGTTTTGAAGATGTTTTACCTATTTTAGATGCAATAGGGCATGTCCCACTTCCACCATATATCGCACGTGAAGATAATAGTGAAGATGAAAGCGAGTACCAAAGTGTATTTGCACAAAAAGAGGGTGCAGTAGCAGCTCCTACCGCATCACTTCATTTTACACAAGAACAACACCAAAGAATTATGCAAAATTTTAAAACAGCTTATGTAACACTTCATGTAGGGAGTGGAACATTTAAACCTGTTGAGTCTGAGGTTATTACAGAACATCCAATGCACTCAGAGTATTATGAAATTCCAAAAGAAACAAAAGAGCTTTTAGATTCTACAATCCCAATTTTGAGTGTTGGTACAACTTCAACTAGAACTATAGAGTATTATGTCCGTCACAAAGAGCAACTTAGTGGTGAAGCAAACCTTTTTTTACATCCGCAAAATAAACCGCAAAGAGTGAATCATCTTCTTACAAATTTTCACCTTCCAAAATCAACACTTCTTATGTTAGTGGCTTCATTTGTAGGATTGGAAAAAACATTAGAGTTGTATGAAGAGGCGATTGCTAAAGAGTATAGATTTTACTCGTATGGTGATGCAATGCTTATTTTATAAAGCTAAAAAAACTTTACCATTTTTAACAACAATACTACCGCTTAACTCTGCTTCAAAAACTTCAGATGGAAACTTTGCTAAAGCTTCCTCATAAGTTGGGTTTAAAGAGCAGTAGTTTAAAAATGGATCTTGAGTTTTTTGGCTTGCTTGAGGTGCAAATTTTTCTACAAAAGTATCTATATCGTAAATAGCTTTAGCTTCATTGTCTTGTAAAAGTTTTTGTGTTGCCAAACTCTCCTTAAGTCTATGTGGTAAAACAAAAATCTTTTTTTTCATTGCTTTTGCAAACTCTACACTTCTCATACTACCACTATTGAGGTCTGCTTCTGCTACAACTAAAACTTCACCCAAAGCAACAACAAGTTCATTTCTCACTACAAAACTCCAAGGACGTGCTTTAAAACCCTCTTCAAATTGTGAAAGAAGTAAAGCATTGTCTTGAATATTTTGTAAAAGGTTTGTATTGATTTTTGGGTATTTTATATCTATACCATTTGGAAGTACTGCAATGGTATTGTTTTTTGCACCTTGGTGTGCAATTGCATCACACCCCATTGCACCACCACTTACTATACAAACGCCAGCATTAGAGAGTTTTGAGGAGAGTTCAAACAAAACTTCTCTTGTATATTTTGATGGTTTACGTGTACCAATAATGGAGATTTTTCTTTTATGTAAAAGTTCTGTATTACCCTCGAAAAAAATCTTTTGAGGGTAGCTCTTCATGGAGTCAAGTTCTGGTATGTGGCTAGTTAAAAGTGGCATTTTAGTAGAGTTTATCTACAAGTACTAACTCAACATCTTTAAAAAGCTCTTTTGAGTCTTTAAGTGTTTGGAGTGTAATTTTATGTGGATGGCAAATTGCAATAGCACTTCCATGTTTTTTTGCAATGCGCACAGCTTTTTTAATCTGTTTTTGAATATATGCTTTATCTTGTTTATTATCTAAGAAAATATCACGTGCTAAATATTTTAGTCCGTAGTTTTGCATCACTTTCTTTACTTTTGTTCTACTTGTTGTTCTGCTATCTATAAATAGAATATGCTCCTTGTTAAGGACATAAATAAGCTTATTCATCGCTCTTTCATTGGAGGTAAATTTACTACCTGTATGGTTGTTAATATATTTTACACGTGGAAAGAGTTCTTTAAGTTCGTGAATACGTTTTTTTATCACATTTTGAGAATCGTGTACATGAAAAGTAAAGGGTTCCTCTTTGTTAAAGTGCATAGCTTCCATTGGAAGGTGTACCATATAAGCAGGCTCTTTTTTAGCTAATTTTGCAGAGTTTGGTCTTGTTTTACTTGGAGGTAAAAAAGAGATATTTACTAAAATTCCTAAGTTGTGAATGCGACGAATTTGAGTTTTTGTACATACATCATCTATAATAATAGCAAGTTTAGGTTTTTTGACTGTTCTTTTTACAACTCTTTTTTGTGGTGGAATAGCCACTTTTTCATCGATTTCATGCGATGGTGTTATGTAATTGTTTTTTTGTTGTGAATCTAAAACATTTTTTAACTCTTCTCTTATTTTTGTAGTAGATTGTTTTGGAGGTACTTCTTTTTGAATATGAAGAATTTTTTGAGGAGTTTTCTCTTCATGCTGTGTAAAGTAGTATGTAGCAATAATACCTAAAAGAAAAACTACTACTGTAGAAAGTCCCCATACTATATAGGCAAGGAGTTTATTTGTTTTTTCAATTTTTTGATTATTTTGTGATCTTTTTTTTGTTTTAGGTTTTGTTTTTTTTCTTTTTGCTGCCATAAGTATATCTTTAATTAAGAGGTAAAAATTTTGTGCAACTATAGCCAATTTTTTTTTAATTTCTGCTTGTTTATAATCTAAACTTAAGTGGCTTTTTAATATAATCGCGTGTTCCTTTCTCTTTGTAACACAATTGTGTGCTATATACCAAGCCGAAAGGGAAGCAAATACCAAAAGGAGTTCATACTATATGAGAAATTATGAAAACTTAGTAGTAGTTAAACCTACTTTAACAGCAGAAGAGATTCAAGCAAGCATTAATGCTATCGAAGAAGTTATTACATCAAACGGTGGTGAAATCGCTGCAAGAGATGCAATGGGTATGAGAAAATTAGCTTACCCAATTGAAAGAAATGAGCGTGGTTATTACCATGTTATATATTATACAGCTACTCCATCAGCTATCTCTGAAATTGAAAGACGTTTCCGTATCAATGAAGATCTTCTTCGTTTTGTTACAATCAAATACGATACAAACCGTGAAGTAACAGCATGGAATGAGTTAGTAGAGAAAGCAAATAAATCTACAAAAACAGAAGAGTCTACAGAGGCAGCTGCTGAGTAATCTTTTTGAGATTCTTAAGTACATTAAAGGAAAACTTATATGTTCAATAAAGTAATTTTGGTTGGTAACTTAACACGTGACATAGAGCTAAGATACTCTCAAGCGGGTATGGCTATTGCAAAAACTGCCATCGCTACTAGTCGTAAGTTCACTAGCAATGGTGAAAAAAAAGAGGAAGTGATGTTTATTGATATCACTTTTTTTGGAAGAAGTGGTGAGGTTGCAAACCAATACTTAAGACGTGGAAGTAAAATTCTCGTTGAGGGCAGACTGAACTTTGAGCAATGGGTTGACCAAAATGGACAAAAGCGTTCTAAACACTCTGTAACAGTTGAAACTATGCAGATGTTAGACTCAAGAGCAGATTCTCAAAATATGCAGATGAATCAACCATCAAATTCGATGAATCAACAAGGTATGAATCAAGGTATGGCAGCAGGTGGTGCTTATGGTGCAAATAGTTATGATGCAGGTTCTGCACAAAGCTATAATCAACAAACACAACCTAGTAACGATTTTGCTCAACAAAATAGTTACTCACAGCAACAACAACCAGCTCGTGAGATGCCAACACAAGAGATACCTAGCATCGATATAGATGAAGATGAAATCCCATTTTAGAAAATAATATATAAAAGGTAATAACATGTCAGAAAAAAGAAAATACAAAAAAAGATATTGTAAATATTGTGAAGCAAAAGTTGATTTTATGGATTATAAAGATGTAGCATCTTTACGTTTTTCTCTTTCAGAGAGATACAAAATTATGCCACGTCGTTTAACTGGTAACTGTAAACGTCACCAAGATATGATCTCTACAGCAATTAAACGTGCTCGTGCTGCTGCATTAGTTCCATATACGGTAACTCGTAAGCAAGTTGTAACTGCACCATTTGAGAACTTAAAATAAGTTCTTTGGTGCTGTTGCACCACCTTTAAATTAGACTATTAACAGCTAATGAAACTAAAAAAACTTCTCCCTTTTTTTCTTTTACCAAAACTTCTTTTAGCAACCAACAGCGATTTTTCTATTGTTGTAGATAAACCATTTGATAGTGCATTATTTGATATTACCCAAGATTATACAAATACTCTAAGTTGTGTAGGTTTTTCAAATCGTTATAATCCTCAAAAACAGTATGTAGGTGGGATTGAATATAGTGATGCTTTTAGTTATTTAGACTCTTTAGGGCAAAACAAATATGGTTATGTGATGTATCTTTTAAAAGTGAATTCTTATGGTGAGTATTCATTTTCAAAAGATATTGAATTACAAGATTTTGCACAAGCTAAGGCAGTTGTGAAAACACCTACAAATGGTTATGTAGTAGGGGGTTATTTAGAAAGAGGAGAATTAGTTGTTGTTGCCTTAGATGGTAATGGTAATAAGAGATTTGAACAAAAACTTGGAACAAAAAATTTTGATACACTTAAAAGAGTGGTAGCATTAAAAGATGGTGGTTTTTTAGTTGTTGCGACATCACGTTCAAGTAGAAATTTTCAAGATGATATTTTTGAAAATGGTTTAGGTGAAAATGATGTTTATCTTATAAGGCTTTCATCAACTTTTTCTGTAAAATGGGCAAAAAAATTTGGAACAATAAAAGATGACTTTTCAATAGATGCTTTTGAGAGTTTTGATGGTTCATTTGTTGTTTTATATAAAACTCAAAAGAATGTTTATCTTATGAGAATTGATGAAAATGGAGATAAACTTCTTTTAAAAGAGATATTTACGACAGATGAATTTGATGCAACAAAACTTTTAGAGCTTCAAGATGGTGGTTTTATAGTTCTTGGTGTCGTTGAAGATGAGATGCAAAAAAAACAAGTACGTCTTGTAAAATTTGATAGATACTTTAATATTTTAAAAGATAGAACAATAAAAACAACTTACTCAAGTAAACTTGTTGCAATCCAAGAGTTTAAAAATGGGAATTTAATGGGTGTTGGATATGTACAAGATACTTATAATAGAGATGGTCTTGTAATGCTTTTTGACAGTGAACTCAGTATGCTGAGTCAAGAACATTTTGGAGAGGATAATAAAGATCAGTTTTATGCACTTACTATTTTAAGGGATTCTACAGTTGGTGTTGTTGGTATAACAACACCAGAAAATTCACAAGTTTCAAAAATGTGGATGTTAAAGCTTGATAGTAAAGGTAAAATTGTTCAAAAACAAATAAAGTATTCTAAACTAAAACAAAATTTTTATACAAAACTTCAAAATATTTTTCAAACAGAGATAGAAAAAGGGTATATAACTATAGATAAAAATTTAGAGATAACTCTAAAAGATAAATCTCTTTTATTTCAGGTTAGTAGTGCTAAACTTTCTCCATCTCAAAAGATATTTTTAAAAAAGTTTAGTAAGAAATTTGTACTATTTTTAGAAAAAAATGCTCAATATATAAAAACTTTAGAAGTTAATGGTTTTACTTCTAGTGAATGGAATAAAGTTGATTTTACACAAAGATATTTAAATAATTTAAAACTTTCTATGCAAAGAGCATATAATGTTATTTATTATATCTTTCACACACAAAAGGCTACTTCACAACACTTTTTAGCAAAGATTTTACAAGGTAATATGCACTCTTTTTCTAAGCCTATTATGAGAAATGGGGTAGAAGATAAAAAAGAGTCACGTAGAGTTACGTTTAAAATAACATTAGATTAATCAATTTTGAATATAATTTTGAAAAAAAAAGGATGAATATGTTTGGAAGAACACAACTTAAAGAGTACAATTTAACAGAGGATGAGTTAGCAAAACTTCAATATGCTAAAATCACAACGAATAAAGGTGATATTTGGTTAAAGCTTTATCCAGAAGAAACACCAAATACTGTTGCAAACTTTGCACATTTAGCACAAAGTGGATTTTATGATAACTTAACATTTCACCGTGTAATTCCAGGTTTTATGGCTCAAGGTGGTTGTCCACATGGAACAGGAACTGGTGGACCAGAGTGGGCTATTGCTTGTGAAACAGATAAAAATGTTCATAAACATGTAAAAGGAACACTCTCTATGGCTCACGCTGGACCAAATACTGGTGGAAGTCAGTTCTTTATCTGTTTTGTTCCATGTCCACATTTAGATGGTGTTCATACTGTTTTTGGTGGAATTGAGGAGGATGATGCAGACTCTTTTGCTGTTTTAGATTCTATTGTTGGACAAGACAGTATCGAAAAAATCGAAATTTTCGAATCGAAATAACCTCTCCTTAAAACACCCAATTTTTTTTGGGTGTTTATCCCCTTACAAAGTAGTTAAAATGTTAGTACATATCTGTTGTAGTGTAGATTCCCACTTTTTTTTAGAAAAACTTCAAAAAGATTTTCCTAATGAAAAACTTATAGGCTTTTTTTATGATCCAAATATTCACCCTTACTCAGAGTATGCTTTACGCTTACTTGATGTTCAAAGAAGTTGTAAAAAACTTGGTATTGAACTTCTTGAAGGGGAGTATGATTTTGATGAATGGCTAAAGATTGTAGAGGGGTTAGAAGATGAACCAGAAAAAGGTAAGCGTTGTGAAGTATGTTTTGATAGACGTTTTGAAGTAAGTGCAAATAAAGCATTAGAACTTGGTGAAAAAAAGTTCACAACAACACTTCTTGTAAGCCCTTTAAAATCTCAAGAACAACTCAAACGTAGTGGTGAAGCGTTTTATAAAAAACATGGAGTGGAGTTTGTAGCAGTAGATTATAGAAGTGGTGGGGGAACACAAGACCAAAGTAGAGTTACTAAAGAGCAACAACTCTATAGGCAAGATTATTGTGGATGTATTTTTGGTTTACGTAAACAACGTTTTTCTCAAGAAAAACTAATGGATGAGATGTTTTGTAGTATTTCAAAGCAGATTTTGCCTGCTTCTATTGAGGAGAGATTTGCTTTTTATGAGCATAGAATGGAGCTTGATGAACAAAATATTGCCTATAAAATAGTAAAACAAAAGTTTTTAAACTATAGGCAGTTTTTTTTAAAAGTGATTGAGAAAAAAACAAATATTTTAGATTCTTATGCTCTTTCATACTCACTGCTTCTTCGTAAAAAAGCACAAGGAAGAATAGAGTTTGCACATAATGATATACACTATTTTAATCGAGAGGAGATAGTTTTTTTAAGTGTTGAAAAGTTTAATGCTCTTTTAGAAAAAAACTATAAAAATGTAAAAGAGATTGTAGCAAATGCACCAACATTTCAAGAGGAGCAAAAATTGCGTTTAACTCTTTTAGAGGAGCCTTACAACCTCTCACCAATAATTATTTTAGATAAAATACCACAGAATAAATTAGAGATTTTTCTTGATGCGATAACTTATGATGACATTAAAGAAAAACTAATCGTAATATAATAGTTTTTTCGCTAGAATAAGTAAAATTATTTTACAAGGTTTTTGCTTATGACTATGGATGTTGTTGAAATTCAAGAGATTCTTCCTCACCGTTTCCCTTTTTTATTGGTTGATCGTATTACAGATATTGTTAAAAATGAAAGTTTAGTTGGTTATAAAAATGTAACAATTGGAGATAATGTTTTCCAAGGGCATTTCCCAGGACACCCAATCTATCCAGGTGTTATGATTTTAGAAGGTATGGCACAAGCTGGTGGAATCTTAGCATTTAAAAGTATGGAGATGACTAAAGAGGAAGCTGCGCAAAAAGTTGTTTATTTTATGAGTATCGATAAAGCAAAATTTCGCTCACCTGTAAAACCAGGGGATAGACTTGAGTATCGCATTAGTGTTTTAAAACATAAAGGTGCTATTTGGATGCTTAAAGGTGAAGCATTTGTTGATGATAAACTTGTTTCAGAAGCTGAATTAAAAGCGATGGTTGTAGATAAATAATGAGTAAAATATCTAATCTTGCAGTTATTGAAGATGGTGCTGTAATTGGCGAAAATGTTGAGATAGGTGCATTTTGTTTTATTTCAGCAGAAGCAAAAATAGGGGACAATACAACTATTGCGCAGGGTGCTTGCATTTATGGTAAAACAACTATTGGTAAAAATAATAGAATCTTTTCCCATGCAGTACTTGGTTCAATCCCTCAAGATTTAAAATATGATGGTGAAGATGTAGAGTTGATTATTGGTGATGATAATACAATTCGTGAATTTACACTTTTTAACCCAGGTACAAAAGGTGGTGGTGGTAAAACTATAGTTGGAAACCATAACCTTTTTATGGGTTACGTGCATTTAGGGCATGATGTTATTATAGGAAACCATTGTATTTTAGCAAATGCTGCAACACTTGCTGGACATGTTGAGCTTGGTGATTATGTTGTTGTTGGTGGAATGACACCAATTCATCAATTTGTTCATGTGGGTGATTATGCGATGGTTGGAGGTGCTAGTGCATTAGCGCAAGATATTCCACCATTTTGTATGGCAGAGGGTAACCGTGCAATGCTTAGAGGTTTAAACCTTACAGGACTTCGTCGTAATATTTCAAGAGATGATATTAATGAACTAAAAGTTGCATATAAAGAACTTTTTGAGTCTGGAAAACCACTAAAAGAGAGTGCAACACAACTTTTAGATACAACACAAAACCATTATGTAAGAGATCTTTGTAATTTTGTTATTAAAACAAAAAGAGGGATCCCATTTGAGAGGAAAAATATATGATACAGAAGCATTGTAGTTTTTGTAACGCACCAGAAACAGCAGAAAATAAACTTTTAGCAGGAAACAACGTTTATATTTGTAAAAATTGTGTTGTTTCTGCATATAAAATTATGTTTGGTGATGAGGCTCTTGCAAAAAAGACTGAAAATAAAGATGAGTTGATGCAAGAGGTTGAAAAACTTATGACTCCAAAAGAGTTAGATAAGTTTTTAGGGGAGTATATTATTGGGCAAGAAAAAGCAAGAAAACTTTTGAGTGTTGCTGTATATAACCACTATAAGCGTATTTTTAAAGCAAATACTATTGAAGATGATGATACTGAGATTGCAAAATCAAATGTATTGCTTATTGGACCAACAGGGAGTGGTAAAACACTTATGGCTCAAACAATTGCAAGAGTTTTAAACCTTCCTATTGCTATTACAGATGCAACAAGTTTAACAGAAGCTGGGTATGTTGGAGAGGATGTTGAAAATATTTTAACAAAACTTCTTCAAGCAGCAGATGGTGATGTAGAGCGTGCACAAAAAGGGATTGTTTTTATAGATGAGATAGACAAAGTTGCACGTATGAGTGAAAACAGATCTATTACACGTGATGTTTCAGGTGAAGGTGTACAACAAGCTCTTTTAAAAATTATTGAAGGTGCTGATGTAAATATCCCACCAAAAGGTGGTAGAAAACATCCAAATCAAGAGTTTGCAACAATTAATACGAATAATATTTTATTTATTTGTGGTGGTGCATTTGATGGTTTAAATGAGATACTAAAACGTAAACAGGGTGAAAATGTTTTAGGTTTTGGTCATGAGAAAAAAACAAAAGATGAGCAAGAGCCAACATACGATATGGTAGAGCCTGATGATTTAGTGCATTATGGACTTATTCCAGAGCTTATAGGACGTTTACCTGTTATTGCATCACTTCAAGAGATTAGTGAAGATGATATGGTTCGTATTTTAACAGAGCCTAAAAACTCTTTAATTAAGCAGTATAAAAAACTTTTTGCTATCGATAATGTAGAGCTTAATTTTGAAGAGGAAGCTTTACGTGCAATTGCTAAAAAATCGATAGAGCGTAAAACTGGGGCTCGTGGTCTTCGTGCTATTTTAGAAGAAAATATGATAGATATTATGTATGAACTTCCAGAGTATAGTGGATATGAAGTTATTGTTACAAAAGATGTTATAGAAAATGGGGAAGCACCTATTTATATGAAAAAATCTGTTGATAAAACTGCCTAAGGAACACTATAGATGTTATTTAATAAATTAATTGGTCTCTTCTCGAGTGACCTCTCCATAGATTTAGGAACTGCAAATACAATTGTAATTGCTAAAGGTAGAGGGATTATCATCAATGAACCTTCTGTTGTTGCAGTTAAGCAAGAGCGTTATGGACAAACAAAAGTTTTAGCAGTTGGGCATGAAGCAAAAGATATGCTTGGAAAAACTCCTGGTAATATTAAAGCGATTCGTCCTATGCGTGATGGTGTAATTGCCGATTTTGATATGACTGAGAAGATGATTCGTAAGTTCATCGAAAAAGCACATGGAAGAAGCTCTTTAATTTCCCCACGTATTATTATTTGTGTACCGTATGGTTTAACGCAAGTTGAGCGTAAAGCAGTTCGTGAATCTGCTATGAGTGCAGGAGCACGTGAAGTGTACCTCATAGAAGAGCCTATGGCAGCAGCAATTGGTGCCGGTGTAAATATTCGTGAACCACAAGGAAACTTAGTAGTTGATATTGGTGGTGGAACAACTGAGATAGGTGTTGTTTCATTGGGTGGTTTGGTTTCTTCTAAATCTATTCGTACAGCGGGTGATAAGATAGATCAAGGGATTGTAAACTATGTACGTAAGAAGTACAATCTTCTAATTGGTGAAAGAGTTGCAGAAGAGATTAAAATAGCAATTGGTACAGCAACACCATTAGAGGAAGAGCTTACAATGATTGTTAATGGTCGTGACCAAGTTGAAGGACTTTTAAACTCTATTGAGCTTACAAGTGAAGATGCACGTGAAGCTATGAAAGAGCCACTTGTAGAGATTGCAGAGGCTCTTAAAAGTGTTTTAGAAGAACTTAGACCAGATTTAGCGGGCGATATTGTGAATCATGGTATTATCTTAACAGGTGGTGGTGCTCTTATTCGCCAACTTGATAAATACCTTTCAGATATTGTAAAAATTCCAGTTTTTGTAGCAGATGAACCACTTTTAGCTGTTGCACATGGAACAGGTCGAGCTCTTGAAGAGATAGACTTACTCCAAGATATTTCAGAAGATGAATAAAAAGCTTCTTAGCTTTTTTCTTCTTATTATACTTTTTTTAGCTGCACTTAACTACTCAAAAGAGGTGCAGCAACCTTTTATATCTGTTTTAGAAACGATAAAAATAGGCTACTTCAATGTTGTGGAATCATTTGATTCTTTTGTACAGCGACATATTTCTCAAGCAAATACTATCCAAAGACAAGAAGCAGAACTCAAAGAATTTCGTAAGAATTATCTTGTTGTGAGACAGCTTGCTTCTGAAGTTGAGGATCTTTTAGAGCTTGAACACTCCTCTTTAAAAGTTTCACCAAAAGTTGAACTTGTTCGTGCAATATCGTATGAAAAATTTGGAAATATGAACCGCTTATGGTTAGAATTTCCAGATTTTAATAGCTCTCGTATTTATGGTTTGACATATAAAAATATGGTAGCTGGAATAGTAGTCAATAAAAAAAATAGAGCTTTAGCTCTTTTAAATAGGGATTTAAAAAGTTCCTATGCTGTTTTAGTTGGAGATGAAAAAGCACCAGGAATTGTACATGGAAATAATGGTAAAGATTTAGTTGTAACATTTATTCCTGCATGGTTTAAAATAAAAAAAGGGGATGAAATAGTAACTTCTGGTTTAGATAATCTTTTTTTTAAAGGTTTAAAAGTTGGAAAAGTTGTTTCTATCTCTTTTTCTCAAGGATATCAAAAAGCAAAAGTGAAACCCTATTTTCAATCTCAAAATTTAGATTATTTTCATGTTATTACGAAGGTTAGATAGTGAAACTTTTTATATTGTTTTTTTTAATTATTAGTAGGTTAATTGCTAAAGAGGAGATCACTTTAACAATTGGTGGTGGAGCTTATATAAAAACACAACCCTATAAACAAAGTAAAGATTTAGTTCTTCCTTCACCAGTTATTTTTTATGAAAACTCTATTGCATATATTAGATGGAGTAGAGTAGGTGTTTATTTTGCAGGGCAAAAAAAGGAGAATTTCTCGTGGGGATTATCTTTAACAGCAATGCCAAGAACGTATGGGTATGATGATATTTCTGGGATGCAGGAGCGTAAAAACTCATGGGAGGGTGGTATCTCTTTTGCAGCAAAGAAAAAAGATACTTATTTTGAATTACTCTATTTAGATGATATTTTAAATGGTAAGGATCGTTATGTGCTTCAAGCTGAAATTGGTTCGAAGTTTAAAGTTGCAAAAATGAATTTTTACCCAGCAGTTTTTGCAATTTACCAATCAAAAAACTTTTTAAACTATTATTATGGTATTGAACAAAATGAAGTTGCAACTTCAGGTTTTTTTGAATTTCATCCAAATGGTGGAATACTTTATGGTGCACAAACATATATAAGTTATCCACTTACAAAAAAACTTTCTATTTTTAGTAATATTCGTATAGATAAAATACCATCTTCTGTACAAAATTCCCCTTTAGTTACAGAGGATTTTATCTATTCTGGCATACTCTCTTTACTTTATACTTTCAAAATTTAATTAATCTCATCAAATATTAAGTGCCTCTTTAGTATAATAAGCAAATTTTTATCTATACAAAGAGGTAACAAATGCCAAAACGCACCGACATTAAAACAATTTTACTTATAGGTTCTGGTCCTATTATAATTGGGCAAGCATGTGAGTTTGATTACTCAGGAACACAAGCAGTAAAAACGCTCAAAGAGGAGGGTTATAGAGTAGTTCTTATCAACTCAAACCCTGCTACAATTATGACTGACCCTGAGTTTGCAGATAGAACATATATTGAGCCTATTAAAGAGGATGTAATCCAAAAGATTATCCAAAAAGAGAATGTAGATGCAATTCTCCCAACAATGGGTGGTCAAACAGCACTCAATGTTGCAATGAGTATGTATGAAAAAGGTATGCTAGAAGGGGTTGAATTTTTAGGTGCAAGACCTGAAGCAATTAAAAAAGGTGAAGATCGTCAAGCATTTAAAGATGCTATGATTAAACTTGGTATGGATCTACCTTTTTCTATGTATGCACACAATATGGATGAAGCACTAGAAGCGGCAAACAAAATTGGTTTTCCTATTATTATTCGTGCTTCATTTACACTTGCTGGTGGTGGTAGTGGTGTTGCATATAATATGGACGAATTCAAAAAACTTGCAAAACGTGGACTTGATGAATCTCCAGTAACTGAAATTTTAATTGAAGAATCTTTACTTGGTTGGAAAGAGTATGAGATGGAAGTTATCCGTGATAAAGAGGATAACTGTATTATTGTATGTTCAATTGAGAACTTTGACCCAATGGGTGTTCATACGGGAGATTCTATTACAGTTGCACCATCTTTAACACTTACAGATAAAGAGTACCAAAGAATGCGTAATGCCTCTTTTGATATTTTACGTGAAATTGGTGTAGATACTGGTGGAAGTAATGTTCAGTTTTCTATCAATCCAAAAACAGGGCGTATGATTGTTATTGAGATGAATCCACGTGTTTCACGTTCATCTGCACTTGCATCAAAAGCTACGGGGTATCCTATTGCAAAAGTTGCAACACTTTTAGCTGTTGGTTATACGTTAGATGAAATTACAAATGATATTACAGGAACTCCTGCATCATTTGAGCCGGTAATTGATTATGTTGTGACAAAAATTCCACGTTTTACATTTGAAAAATTCCCAGAAGCTGAAAGTACACTAAGTACTTCTATGAAATCTGTTGGTGAGGTTATGGCAATTGGGCGTACTTTTAAAGAGTCTGTTCAAAAAGCACTTTGCTCACTTGAAACTGGCCTTAGCGGGTTTAACGATATTGATGCAGATGATGAGTTTGTACAACATGAAATTCGTCGTCCAAATGCAGATAGAATCCTTTATGTTGCTGAAGGTTTCCGTCGTGGTATGAGTGTTGAAGAGATGTTTGATACTTGTGCGATTGATCCTTGGTTCTTATACCAAATCGAAGAGATTATAGCAAGTGAAAAAAGTGTAGATGAGAAAGTGCTTTTTGATAAAGAAGCGATGAGAAAACTTAAAGTTGATGGTTTTTCTGATAAACGTATCTCTGAGCTTATTGAGAAAAACTGTGGACAAAGTGTAAGTGAAGATGTTGTTTATGAAGCAAGAAAAAAACTTGGTATTTCACTCGAATTTAACGAAGTAGATACTTGTGCAGCTGAGTTTAAAGCACTTACTCCATACCTTTACTCTACAACAAACATTACAGAACTTCCAAATGTAACGAACCGTGTAAGTGACAAGAAAAAAGTGCTTATCTTAGGTGGTGGACCAAACAGAATTGGACAAGGTATTGAGTTTGATTATTGTTGTGTGCATGCAGCATTTGCATTAAATGAGATGGGAATTGAGACAATTATGCACAACTGTAACCCAGAAACTGTTTCAACTGACTATGATACTTCAGATGTACTTTACTTTGAGCCAATTGACTTTGAACATGTTCGTGAAGTTATAGAAAATGAAGATCCAGATGGAATTATTTTACACTTTGGTGGACAAACACCACTGAAACTTGCATCTTCTTTAAATAAAATTGGTGCAAAAATTATTGGTACAACATCAGATGTAATTGATCTTGCAGAAGATAGAGAGCGTTTTAGCGATTTTGTAAACCAATACAACTTAAAACAACCACAAAATGGTCTTGCACGTACAAAAGAGGAGTCTTATGTAATTGCAAAAGAGTTAGGTTATCCTGTACTTGTTCGTCCATCTTATGTTCTTGGTGGACGTGGTATGCGTATAGTTTACTCTGAAGATGAATTACGTCAATATATGGATTTAGCAGTTTCAGTTTCAAATGATGCTCCAGTATTAATTGACAAATTTTTAGATCAAGCAATTGAACTTGATGTAGATGCTATCTCTGATGGGAAAGATGTATATATTGGTTCTGTTATGCAACATATTGAAGAAGCGGGTATCCACTCTGGAGATAGTGCTTGTTCATTACCACCAGTAAATCTTACACAAGAGCTTATTGAAAAAGTGGAGCAACAAACAAAAACTATTGCACTTGGTCTTGGTGTAAGAGGGCTTATGAATGTGCAGTATGCAATTTATGAGGGTGAAATTTACTTAATCGAAGTAAATCCACGTGCTTCAAGAACTGTTCCATTTGTTTCAAAAGCAACTGGTATGCCTCTTGCAAAAGTAGCAACTCGTGTAATGGTTGGAGAGAGCCTTAGAAGTTCACTAGAGTATTATGACAAATACAATATTGTAGAGGAGGCAAATGACCTTCTTCGTCCTAAACTTCGTGGGCATGTAAGTGTTAAAGAAGCAGTATTTCCATTCCATAAACTTTATGGTGCAGATTTAGTTCTTTCACCAGAGATGAAATCAACTGGTGAAGTTATGGGAATTAGTTCTAACTTTGGTGTGAGTTTTGCAAAATCTCAATTGAGTGCAGGAAATAAAATCCCTCAAGGTGGAACTTGTTTCTTATCATTTGTAGATAGCGACAAAGTACACGCTCCAGAGATTGCAAAAGGTTTAGTTGAGCATGGCTTTAAACTTGTTGCAACAAAAGGGACTCAAAAAGTACTTGAAGAAGCTGGAATTCCATGCCAAAGAGTACTTAAAATCTCTGAAGGTCGTCCAAATATTGAAGATAGTATGAAAAATGATGAGATTGCAATGGCAATTAATACTTCAGACAATAACACAAGCAAAAAAGATGCAGTTGTAATTCGTCAAGAGGTACTTAAACGTTCAATTCCATACTTTACAACATTAAGTGCTGCACGTGCATTAATTTTAGCTCTTGCAGAGATTAAAAAAGATGACTCTTGGTCTGATGCTCGTTCAATTCAAGATTTTTTACTTGACTAATGGCAATAGTTCTTACTCAAACTGACACTACCGTTGGTTTATTATCGCAAGATGAGATGGAGCTTTATAGAGCAAAGTCTCGCGATACTCAAAAACCTTTTTTAAAGGTTTTTGATTCTTTTTCCACTTTTAAAGAGGATACTCTTCGTATTCCAAAATCTCAGAAAAAATTTGTTCGTCGAAGTAAAAAAACAACATTTGTTGTAAAAAATAAAGCTTTTAGAGTAGCAAAACTCCCACTTCATTCCTCTTTTTTACGTGAACTTTCATGGCACTATTCAACTTCAGCAAATAAAGCAGGGGAGAGTTTTAGTAGAGAGTTTACTCAAGAGGTTGCAGATGTTATTGTAGAGAATGAAAAAGGGCTTTATGAAGCTCCATCTTCAAAACTTTATAAAATTAATGCTAAAAAGAGGGTACGTTTAAGATGAGTACATTTTTTCAAGCACTTTTAAGTGGAGCTTTTTTTACGTTTTTACTCGATTTTTTTTTCTTTTTAGGTTTAAAGAAAAACTATATAGATTTTTTTGAGATAGATGAGTATTATAATATTTTCTTTTTTGATCATCAAAACCTCCCTATTTTTTTAGGTATGATACTGTTGTTAGGGTTTGTAACTGTTTATGTTCGTATAAACTTGATACGTCTGCCTTTTATGGTTTTACTTTTTATAGGTGTATCTTCTTTAATGCTACAACCTATAGGGTTTAAAGTTGGGGAGTTTTTATTTATGAAAAAAGATGTTGTATTGAAAAATAAAAAGTTTACATTTCGAGGTGATATTCGCTATAAAAATAGAGGGCGAATAATTTTTTATGATTACGATTTAAAAAAACAGATAATTTTAGAAACAAAGGAGTTAATTAAATGAGACATATATCTTCAATTTCAGCTGGTGTAGCACTTGGAAGTGCTGGTATTGCAATGATGAGTATTTTAAGTGGATGTGAAGCACCACAAGATCAACAACAAGCACAAAATAAGTTTTTAGTTATTGAACAACAACCAAATGGTAAATATGTAGTTGTTGAGGAGATGCCAACAGAGGGTCCAACTCGTGCAATTATTCGTGAGCGTGATGCAAATGGAAATGTGCGTGAGCGTTTTATGAATGAAGCGGAGATGAAAGCACTTGCAGAACAGGAGTACAAAAAAGTTGAAAACGGTACAAGTGAAACTGTACAAGAGGGTGCTGGTAGTGAAGGTATGGGGCTTGCTGGAACAATTTTAGCTGCAGCAGCTGGAGCTTTAATGGGTAATATGATTGCAAATGCTCTTATGAATAATAAAGCATTTTCAAGAAATGCAGCTTCAGCAAATAGAAGTGCATATAGTCGTTCAGCTGCTAAAAGAGCAACTACAAAATCTTCAACTAAACGTAAAAGCTTTTTTGGATCATCAAGCAAAAAAACAAGCTCAAGTCGTAGTAGTTTTGGAGGATAGAGATGGTAACTTTTGAAACACTAGAACCAATTGATGATGCAACATTAGAGGAGCTTGGATTTGATTGGCATACAGATAGTGATGGTACAAAGTATGTCGCAAACCAACTTGTAGAGGTGTTGCCAGAGGAAGCTGAAGCGTACTATGAAGCAGTAAATGAGATTTACGATATGTATGTTGAAGCTGCAGAGTTTATTATTGAAAATGATCTTTTCTTTGAACTTGGAATCCCTTTTAATTTAGTAGATGCTATTAAAAAGAGTTGGGAAAATGATGTGCATTGGCACATTTATGGAAGATTTGATTTAGCGGGTGGAATAGATGGTAAACCAATTAAACTCTTAGAGTTTAATGCAGACACTCCAACAGCACTTTTTGAAACTGCACTGCTTCAATGGGCTCTTTTGAAACATAATGAGTTTGATGATGAACAGCAGTTTAATAACGTGTATGAAGCAATTACAGAGAACTTTAAACGTCTTGTGACATTGTTTGATGATCCTGAACAATTTGAAGAGCTTTATGATGGCTGGAAAATTCTTTTTTCAAGTGTAAGTGAAAACTCAGAAGAGGAAACTACAGTTAGACTTTTACAACAGATGGCAACAGATGCAGGGTTTAATACAGCATTTGAGTATATTGAAGATGTAGAGTTTGATGAGAATGGTGTTTATGATAAAGAGGGAAATAAATATGAGTATTGGTTTAAGCTCTATCCTTGGGAAGATATCGCTACAGATGAACCAGAACTTGCAACACTTTTAACAAAAATTATGGATAATCAAGAGGCAATTTTACTTAACCCCGCATATACACTTCTTTTTCAATCTAAAGGGATGTTAAAAGTTCTTTGTGATCTTTTCCCAGAATCACCATATTTACTTCAAACATCAGATAAACCTCTTGAGGGTAAAAAGTATGTTGAAAAAACAATGTTTGGACGTGAAGGTGCAAATGTAAAAATTGTAGAGGCTAATGGAACTGTAGTAGAGCATACAACAGGACCATACGATAACCATAAAAAAATCTACCAAGAGTATGTAGAGCTCCCAAAAGATGTAAAAGGGAACAAATACCAAGCGGGTGTTTTCTTCGCCTATGAAGCGTGTGGACTGAGCTTTAGAAAAGGTGGAGAAGTTATGGATAATATGAGTAAATTTGTAGGACACTTAATAGTGGAGTAAATAAGTAAACCTTTTTGGTTTACTTCTCTTAAATAAAAAAAGAGACAAGTTTTGCTCTTTGAAATCGTAAGCTTTTTTTGTTTGTTTGCTAAAATTTTTATTTGGAAGTTTTTGGTGACCCCTAGGAGACTCGAACTCCTGTAACATGGATGAAAACCATGGATCCTAACCGCTAGACGAAGGGGCCAAAAATGTAGTAAAAAAGTGGTGTCCTGTGATGGATTCGAACCATCGGCCACATCATTAAAAGTGACGTGCTCTACCAGCTGAGCTAACAAGACAATTAACAAAACTGGTGACCCCTAGGAGACTCGAACTCCTGTAACATGGATGAAAACCATGGATCCTAACCGCTAGACGAAGGGGCCAATTTGTCAAATAAGCAAGTTTAAAAAAATGGTGTCCCGTGATGGATTCGAACCATCGGCCACATCATTAAAAGTGACGTGCTCTACCAGCTGAGCTAACGAGACATCTTTTAAACTTGATGGCAGAATTATAGTGAAAAAAAATATAGATGTCAAGTAAAAAAGGAAAAAAAGTGAATTTTTTTTCCTTAGAGTGATTTTTCTATAGTTTCTACCCAATAATCTGTATATTGTTGCTCTGTTTTTATAGTTGTTGTAGCCCCATGACCAGGGTATATTGTTTTATCGTAAGGAAGTTGTTTAAATTTTTTAAGAGAGTTTATCATATCTTGTGCATTGGAATATGGAAAGTCATATCTTCCAATAGATCTTTGAAAAATAAAATCTCCACTAAACATAGCATCTTCTATCTCTATTGTACTGCACCCTGGTGTGTGCCCTGGAAAATGAGTAAATTTTATTTCAATCCCTTCGATATTAAAAGTTTGAGAGTCATCTACCTCTACATCTGCATGAGAGGGTGGTAAATCTCTCATAAAGTCACTTCCACATAAAAGCATTGCATCTTGTTTTGGGGCATAGAGTGGAACTTGGAGCTCTTTTTGAAGTTCTGCATTACTCCATACATGATCAAAATGTCCATGAGTATTTAAAATAGCTATAGGGTTAGAAACATTTTGTTTTACCCAAGATGAGGCATTAACACCTGGGTCTATAATAATATCTTTATTATCAATTGTAACTATATAACAATTTGTTTGGTACTCACCCATTGGTTTTGTTTTAATATTCATTATTTAATTTCCTTTTTTTTCGTAAATTGTATCAAAAGTTCGATATAATTAGTACCATAACATAGTTAAGGATTTGCATTATATGGGTAAATATGCACAAATAACGAAATATTTAGAGCTTTTTTTAGAAGATGAAGTTTTAAAAACAGGTCTTAAAAAAGTTGTTGTTGGCCTTAGTGGTGGAATAGATTCAGCAGTGGTTGCTGTGCTTGCACAAAAGGTTTTTGGAGATAATCTTTTATGTGTGAAGATGCCATCACATTATTCTTCTCAAAGTTCACTAGATGATGCAGATGAATTGTGTCAAAAGTTTAATCTAAAAAATGAGACACACTCAATTGCGGAGCTTTTAAAAGTGTATGAGCAAAAAGAGGAACTTTCTGCTTTGCGTAAAGGGAATATCTCTGCGCGTTTACGTATGGTTACACTTTTTGATATCTCTGCACGAGAGGGTGCTTTAGTTTTAGGTACAAGTAATAAAAGTGAACTTATGCTTGGGTATGGAACACTCTATGGAGATTTAGCAAGTGCAATTAACCCACTTGGCGACTTATATAAAACAGAGGTTTTTGAGTTAGCAAAATATTTAGATTTACCACACTCTATTATTGCAAAGCCACCATCTGCAGATTTATGGGATGGACAAAGTGATGAGGTAGAGCTTGGTTACACATATGCTCAGCTTGATGAGGCTTTAAAGCTTTATGTAGAGAAGCGTTTAACAAAAGAGGAAATTTTACAACGAGGAATTAATGAGGCAATGCTTAATATGATTATAAAAAGAATTTATGTAAATCAATTTAAACGTAAAATGCCAGTAATTGCAAAACTTACTTCACGTACACTTAACCATGATTTTAATTATCCACGTGATATTACACTTTAAAAAGGGATGAAAATGAAGATACCATTTCATAAATTTATAAGCGATAGAGAATCTCACTCAAATGTAAGTGATGTTTTAGATGGGGAGAATATTAACCAAGTGCAAAAACTTCAAGAGGAGTTTTGTGAATATATTGGGTGTAAATATGCTCATGCTACATCGCATGGTTCAAGTGCTATCCATTTAGCAATGTTAGCACTTGAGCTTAAGCGTGGAGATAAAGTAGTATGTTCTGTAAATGCTCACCCAAGCATTCCAGAATCTGTAAGACATTTTGATGCAGAGCCTGTTTTTATAGATATTGATGAAGATAGTTACAATATCAATTTAGATTTACTAGAAGAGTACCTTAAAGAGAATAAATCAAAAAAACTAAAAGCTGTAGTTGTAACACATATTGCAGGTGTGAGTGTAGATTTAGATAGACTCTACAATATGGGAAAAACATACAATGTAAAAATTGTTGAAGATGCAAGTGATGCACTTGGTGCAACTTTCAATGGGCAAAAAATAGGCTCTATTGGAGCAGATTTAGTCTGTTTTAACTTCTCGCCACATATGAAAAACAATATTTGTAATGGTGGTATGCTTGTGAGTGATGATGAAGATTTAATGGCAAAAGCAAGACTTCTTTCAAATCATGCTATTGTAAAAAATGAAAATGCTCTTGAGTATATTTATGATGTTGTAGATATTGGAAATGATTACTCTATGAGTGAGCTTGAAGCAGCATATATTCGTGCACAACTCAAACAACAAGATGGGTTTATTACAAAACAAAAAGAGATTGCAAAGCTTTATAATGAAAAATTGCAAAATGTAGAAAACTTAGAGATTCCAAAAGAGCTAAACTCTGAGATGCCATACTCCCTTTATATTGTGAGAGTGCATAAAAACAGAGACTCTTTTGCTGCAAAACTGCAAGAGGAGGGTGTATATACTGCACTACATTATATTCCATTGCATCTTTTAACGTACTATAAGACAAAATATAATTTACGTGTAAACGATTTTCCAGTAGCACTTCGTACATATCAGCAAACTCTTTCATTGCCAATTTATCCAACAATGACACAAAAAGAGGTTGAATTTGTAGCAAAAACAATTCAAAAAGTATTAACTCCTAGAGGATAGTTTTGAAAAAAAAGCTTGTTTTTTGGGTGGAGAGGTATTTTTATAACCCTACAGTTTGTGATAGGGTTCTCTCTTTTTTACTTTTACCTTTAAGTGTTTTGTATTGCTCTTTAATGTTTTTGCGATATAAAACACAAAAACTTCAAGATTTAGAGATACCAGTCATTGGTGTTGGAAATTTAAATGTTGGAGGAAGTGGAAAAACTCCACTTGTTACTGCTCTTGCAAAAGAGTTTGAAAAACCAGCAATAGTTTTACGTGGCTATGGGCGTCAAACTAAAGGGTTAGTAGTTGTAAAACAAGACAATATAATATTATGCGATGTTGATGAGAGTGGTGATGAAGCGATGATTTATGCACAAAAACTTTCAGATACTATTGTAATTGTGAGTGAAGATAGGGTAAAAGGGATTTTAAAAGCCAAAGAGTTGGGAGCTAAAGTTGTTTTTTTAGATGATGCATACTCAAAACATAATATTAAAAAGTTAGATATAGTTATAGAGGTGGAGTCTAAAAATAGATTTTGTTTACCATCTGGACCATTTAGAGAACTACTTTATAGCTCAAAAAAGAATCTTATAGTTGTGAAAGAGGGAAGAGAATTTTCGCGTAAAGTTACTATTAGAAATAAAACATCAAAAATGAGTTTGGTAACTGCTATTGCACGACCACAAAGGTTAGATAGATTTTTACCAAAAGAGGTTATTGCTAGACACTATTTTGAGGATCATCACTCTTTTACAAAAAAAGAGTTAGAAGAGATCTTAGCTAAAGATAAATCTGAATCTTTATTCGTTACATATAAAGACTATGTTAAAATAGAGAAATTTGGCTTTAAGGTTTCATCATTAGAGTTAGATTTGGAACTTAATGAGTGTTTTTTAAAAAAGGTTAGGGGTAAGTATAGACTATGAGTATGGCATCACTTTTACAATATAGTTCGGGTTTAAAAGTTTTATATATTGAAGATGATGAAGCTTTTGCATTGGAAGTGAAAGATTTGTTGAGCTCTTTTTTCCTACAAGTTGATATTGCTAAAGATGGAGAAGAAGGTTTTGCTAGATATAAAAAAGCTTATGAACTTCAAGGAATAGGATATGATTTAGTTATTACGGATATTAATATGCCATTAATGAATGGAATTGAGTTAACTAAAGCTATTTATGAACTTAATGAACACCAACCTATAGTTGTGATTTCTGCGCATAATGAATCTCAATATCTTTTAGAGTTTGTTAACATAGGGATTGAATATTTTTTAGTTAAACCCTTTAATACTGATGAGGTAATTAATGTACTTTTAAAGGTAACAAAAAAAATTTATTTAAATAGTAGTATTGTAAAATTAGCAAATGGATATACTTGGGATAGAAACTCTTTAAGTCTCCTTTTTGAAAATAAACCTATTAAGCTTACAAAAAAAGAGATAATGTTTTTTAAAATGCTTATAGATAATGGTACTTCTATTACAAAAACAGAAGATATCTTTTTTGAGTTATGGGGTGATAAGGTTGAAGATATAAATACAGATGTTTTAAACCCTATGATTTCACGTTTACGTAAAAAACTTCCAAAACAGCTTATAAAAAGTGTTTATGGATTAGGTTATACACTTTATTATGAAGTAGAGTAAAAAATTTAGTAGTTTTTTAGTAGTTTTTAGAGATAATCGCGATAACTATATAAAAAATGGATTACTCTTATGTTAGATTTTGCTAAATTTGTTAAATACTCCAAACCAGGACCTCGTTACACTAGCTACCCAACTGCTTTAGAATTTAGCAGTGAATACAGTTATGATGAGTATATTAAAAAACTAGAGACTCAAAATAGCTCTCGCCCACTTAGTCTTTATTTTCATCTCCCTTTTTGTAGAAATGCTTGTTATTTTTGTGGATGTAATGTAGTTTTTACCTCGAAAGAGGATAAGATGTTGCGCTATATTGAGTATCTTAAAAAAGAGTTGGCAATTCTCTCAAAACATTTAGATATGAAACGTCAAGTTATTCAGATGCACTTTGGTGGTGGAACACCTACCTTTTTTAGTGCTAATCAGCTTAAAACGATTATTGATGAGATTAAATCTTATTTTCCAAATTTTGCAAAAGATGCTGAGATAAGTTGTGAAATAGATCCACGCCATATTAATGAAGATCAAATGAAAGTGATGAGCGAAGCAGGATTTAACCGTGTAAGTTTTGGGATTCAAGACTTCAACGAAAAAGTACAAATTGCAGTGCATCGTGTACAACCTTATGAGGTTACAAAAAAAGCGATGGATCTAGCTAGAAAATATAATATGCATTCTGTAAATACTGACCTTATTTATGGACTTCCATTTCAGACACTAGAAACATTTAAAGAGACATTACAATTAGCTCTGACACTTAATCCTGATAGATTTGCAGTATTTAATTATGCACATGTTCCTTGGATGAAAAAAACGATGCGTAAAATTGATGAAACAACACTCCCAACGCCAGATGTAAAACTAGAGATTATGCAATATACAATCGATTTTCTTACAAAAAATGGTTATGAAATGGTTGGGATGGATCACTTTGCAAAACCTGAAGATGAGCTTTTTAAAGCGATAGAAAAAGGAGAACTCCATAGAAATTTCCAAGGCTACACTACAAAAGGTGGAGCAGATTTAATTGGAATTGGGCTTACTTCTATTGGTGAAGGGGTAGATAGCTACAACCAAAATTTTAAAGATATGAAGCTTTATGAAGAGGCTATTGATGCTGGAAAACTTCCATTTGAGCGTGGAGTTGTTTTAACACAAGATGATTTAATTCGTCAGTATGTTATTATGGAGCTTATGAGTAACTTTAAACTTGATATTAAACGTTTTGAGAAGACTTATGATGTGAAATTTAAAGAGTATTTTGCAGATGCACTTCAAGAGCTTCAAGTGTTTGTAGATGAAGATCTTTTAACAATTAGCGAAGATAAAATAGAGTGTAGCCAAACAGGAACACTTTTAATTCGCAATATTTGTATGCCATTTGATGCCTATATGAAAAAACATGCAGCAAATAAAAAAACTTTTTCTAAAACGGTGTAGATATGATAAAAACAGCAGAAGATATTTTTAACTTTAATGAAACAGCAGATGCGTGTGTAAAGTGTGGGAAGTGTATTCCTGTTTGTACGATCCATAAGGTAAATCCAGATGAGGTAACATCACCTCGTGGATTTATTGACCTTTTAGGAGCATATAAATCTGGTGATTTAGAGTTAGATAAAAATGCAAAAGATATTTTTGAATCTTGTTTTTTATGTACTGCGTGTACTGAGGTTTGTCCAAAATCGCTTCCAACAGATATGGTAATAGAGCAAGTTCGCTCAGATATTGCACAAAAGTATGGTATAGCTTGGTATAAAAAAGCATTTTTTCTCCTTTTACGCCATAGATGGCTAAATGATTTAGCATTTAAACTTGGTTGGACATTTCAAACGTGTGGGTTTAAAATTCAATCCAATATTGACTCGATGACTTCACGTTTTAACCTTCCAATGGTAAAAACAAATAGAGTGCTTCCAAGTTTAAAATTTCGCTCATTTTTAAACTCTCATAAAGAGAATATTGATAATGGTGGAAAGCGTAAAGTTGCTATTTTTATTGGGTGTTTGGCAAATTATAACTACAAAAATGTAGGGGAAGCTCTTTTAGAAATTTTAGAGCATTTAGAGATAGATGCTTTTTTAGCAAAAGATCAAAAATGTTGTGCAGCACCAGCATATTTTACAGGGGATTTTGATACAGTTGATCATAATGCAAAACATAATATTGAGTATTTTGAGAGTTTTGGAGATGATATAGAAGCTATCATTGTTCCAGAAGCTACATGTAGTGCAATGTTAAAGATTGACTATGAACACTTTTTCCATGACCAACCTGAGTGGAAAAGACGTGCTAAAAAAGTTATGAGTAAAGTTTATATGGCAACAGAGTGGCTACAAAACCATACTGAGCTAGAGCAAATTTTAGCAAAGAAGAAAAAACTTCCAAATATTGTGACATACCATGACCCATGTCACGCAAGAAAGATGCAAGGGGTGTATGAAGAGCCACGTAGTCTTATTCATAAAAATTACAACATTGTAGAGATGGCAGATCCAAATAGTTGTTGTGGTTTTGGTGGAATTACAATGCAAACAGAAAAGTTTCACTTAGCTGAAGCTGTTGGTACTTCTAAAGCAGCAATGATTGAACAAACAGAGGCTGATGTAGTAAGTGCAGAGTGTAGTGCATGTAGAATGCAAATAAATAACTCTATGGGAATTGAGAGTAAAACAGTATTTAAAAATCCAATAGAGCTTATAGCTGAGGCATTAAAGCAAGATAATGAATAGTTGGAATCATATTTATGAGCATTTTGATCCAATAGCATTTTCATTTTTTGGTATACCTGTTCATTGGTATGGAATGATGTATGTCTTAGCACTCCTTAGTGGGCTTTTTATAGCTCGCTACTTCATTAAAAAAGATAAACTTCCACTTAGCAATGATGACTTAGATATCTACTTCGTTTATGTAGAGATTGGTGTTATTTTAGGTGCAAGGCTAGGGTATATTTTATTTTATGATCCACAAACAAGTTACTATTTAACCCACCCATGGCAGATATTTAATCCATTTAGAGATGGAGAGTTTGTTGGTATTCGTGGTATGAGTTACCATGGGGCTATTATTGGGTTTACTTTAGCAACATACCTTTTTTCGGTGCGTAAAAAGATTAACTTTGGAACACTTGTCGATATGACAGCACTAAGTGTACCTCTTGCGTTTATTTTTGGGCGTATTGGAAACTTTTTAAATCAAGAGCTTATTGGTCGTGCAACTGATGTAAGCTGGGGGATTTTAGTAGATGGAGTTTTAAGACACCCTTCACAACTCTATGAAGCATTTTTAGAAGGTTTTATGGTTTTTGTAGTTGTCTTTTTCTATAGAAAACTCAAAAAATTTGAGGGTGAATTGGCACTTGTGTATGCTTTTAGTTATGGCATTTTTAGAGCTATTGCAGAGATTTGGCGTGCACCTGATGTACAGATTGGATATGTGTGTTGTAACTTTATTACGCAAGGGCAGGTTATGAGTCTTGGTATGAGTGTTTTAGCACTTGTTTTTTGGGTTTATTTTAGAAAAAAAGCTTAAAGTATGGTGCAAAAATTTCTTTTATATTACCTTGTTTTTATGAGTGTTATTACATTTGTAGCATTTGGAATAGATAAGTTTTTAGCACTAAAATCTTTAAGACGCATTAGTGAAAAGAGGTTGCATACTCTTTCACTATTGGGTGGTTTTGTAGGTGCACTCTTTGGTATGGCATTTTTTCGTCATAAGGTAAGTAAAAAAGAGTTTTATCTTAAAGAGTTAGCTATTATTTTTATTTGGATTATATGGCTAGTATTTTATTTTTTAGATTATAATCGACTTAATTTTTTAGATGTAGGATAGATAATGAAAAAAGTTTTTATAGGAATAGTTACAAGTT
>Ga0256837_1000184_pt1 | contig 56700 bp, 52 predicted proteins | sample 4562384metaG_FD_185976 | JGI IMG/M metagenome (GOLD analysis project Ga0256837, IMG submission 185976) | Hydrothermal vent microbial communities from Guaymas Basin, Mexico - 4561-384 | ecosystem: Environmental > Aquatic > Marine > Hydrothermal vents | place: Mexico: Guaymas Basin | collected... | reverse complement strand
TATTTCTTTATGGTCTTGAATATTTATCTGAAATATTATTGAATTATGAGTTTAGAGAGAAAGATTTAGTAGGTGTTTTTGAGCGGTTGAAATTTGATGATTTTAAAAAATGACGACTACTGTAATTTTTTTTAGGAAATCCGACTAAGATTTCTTATGATTAGCTTAAAATTGTATGAAAATGACCTATCCTTTTTTAACTCTTCATCAATTTTAATTAAAATGCTATAATACTATCGTTTATAGTAAACGATAAAATAAGGAAATATATTGAAATTAACTATATTATTTGGTGGTGCTAGTTTTGAACATGAGATTAGTATTGTAAGTGCTATAACTGTTAAGGATAAACTTTCGAACTTTGATTTAAGTTTTATTTTTTGTGATGAAAATCATATTTTTTATCTTATAGACTCTTCTAAAATGAAAGCAACAACTTTTAGTAAGGGCGAATATAAAAAGATGCCTCAACTCACGATTAGTAATCAAAAATTTATTCAAAAAAATATGTTTAGTTTAACAGAACATAAAGGTACAATTTTAAACCTTATTCATGGAGCAGATGGTGAAGATGGTTCTATCTCTGCTCTTTTTGATTTTTTTAAAATAGATTATATTGGTCCTCGTATGGATGCTAGTGTTTTCTCTTATGATAAACGTTACACAAAATATTTGTGTGATGCTAAAAATATAAAAAATGTTGCTTATGAGATTTTAAACTCATCAGAACATAAAGAGATAACTATTCCCTATCCAATTATAGTTAAACCATCTCGTCTTGGAAGTTCTATTGGAGTTTCTATTGTGAGAGATGAAAGTGAACTTGATTATGCTCTTGATAGTGCTTTTGAATATGATGATTCTTTAATAGTTGAACCTTTTATTGAGGGTGTGAAAGAGTATAATCTTGCTGGTTATTTTGCAGATGGAAAGATTCATTTTTCAACAATAGAAGAACCTACAAAAAATGAATTTTTAGATTTTGAAAAAAAATATATGGATTTTTCTCGAAGTGAACAGGTAAATAAAGCTGAAATAACAGCTGAAATAGAGGGAAAACTTAAACAAGCTTTTGAAAAAGTATATACAAATCTTTTTGAGGGTGCTTTAATTCGTTGTGACTTTTTTGTTGTAAATAATGAGATACTTTTAAACGAGATTAACCCTATTCCTGGTTCTATGGCTAACTATCTTTTTGATGATTTTCCAGAAGCTATACGCTCTATATGTCGCTCTTTTCCTAGAGCAAAAGATATTAAAGTATCTTATAATTATATTCACTCTATCTCATCAGCAAAAGGTAAATAATGGCTATAAAATCTATTCAATATAATCAACATACATTAGATATAAGTTATGAAATAATAAATCAAAAAGCAAGTGTAGATATTATTATTTTACATGGTTGGGGTAGTAATAAAGAGCTGATGAAAACATCTTTTTCTAAATATATGAGTGGGTTTCGTCATATTTATATAGACCTTCCTGGGTTTGGAAATAGTACATGTAATATTGCATTAAAAACAGAAGATTATGCAAGAATAGTAGAACTTCTTATGATTCATATCAATGCCTCAAAAGATATAATAGTAGGACACTCTTTTGGTGGAAAAGTAGCTACACTTCTTGAACCTAAAGTATTAGTACTTCTTAGTAGTGCAGGTATTTATATTCCAAAACCATTAAAAGTAAGTGCTAAAATAGCTCTTTTTAAAGCTATAAAACTATTTGGTTCTGAAAGATTACGTGATATGTTTGTTGCTGAAGATGCAAAAACTTTAAGTGAACCGATGTATCAGACTTTTAAAAATGTAGTTGATGAAGATTTTACTAAAGAGTTTGAAAATTTCCAAAATAAAGCACTTCTTTGTTGGGGGAAAGAGGATACAGCTACTCCATTGCATACAGGTAAAAAAATAGAATCACTTATCAAAAATTCTACTTTAGTTGAATATGATAGTGACCACTACTTTTTTATGAAATATGCAGAAGATATATCTACAAAAATAGAAAATAGTTTTTTAGAAACTTTAGGAAAGAGCAGTTAGCTCTTTTTCTATACTTTTAAAGCCTGTTCAATATCCTCTATCAAATCTTTACTAGACTCTAACCCACAAGATATTCTAATAAGACCAGAAGGCACACCACAAGATATAAGCTCCTGCTCATTTAACTGTTGATGTGTTGTAGATGCTGGATGTGTGATGATAGATTTTGAATCACCTATATTTACCACTAATGAGTAAAGTTTTGTAGCATTGACTATCTTAGTTGCTTCCTCTAAACTCTCCACCTCAAAACTTAACAAGCCACTTGAAGCACCATCTTGAAAATATTTTTGTGCATTCTCATAGTTTGCATTACTCTCTAAACCGGGGTAATTTACTTTTTTTACTTTTGGATGTGATTCTAAAAATGTTGCTAAGGCTAAAGCATTTTTAGAGTGCTCTTTCATTCTAAGAGATAATGTCTCCATCCCTTGAATAAATAACCAAGAATTAAATGGAGAAACAGTAGCCCCTAAATCACGTAAGAGAGAGAGTCTAGCTCTAAGTGTAAATGGAGGAAGAGGCACATCTACATAAACTAAACCGTGATAAGATTCATCAGGTTCATTAAAGTGTGCATATCTATTGTTTCCCTTTAACTTCTCTAAAAGTCCTTTTCTTTCTACTAAAATCCCACCTATTGCAAGACCCTGTCCTGTTGTATATTTTGAAGCACTATGAACAGTAATATCTACACCAAATTCAAAAGGACGACATAAAACAGGTGTTGCTACCGTGTTATCTACAACTGTTAAAATACCATAACTATTTGCAATAGTAGTAATAGCCTCAATATCTGCAACATCTATACTAGGATTTGTAAGTGACTCAAAAAAGATAACTTTTGTTTTATCATCAACAAGTTTCTCTATCTCCGAGAGATTATGCACATCAAAAAACCTTGCTTCTATACCAAATCTTTTAAGTGTATGTGCTGTTTGTGTAAGTGTTCCACCATAAAGCTGAGAAGCACAAACTATGTTATCTCCAGCTTCAGCAACATTTGCAATAGCATAAAAGATAGCACTCATACCACTGGCCGTAGCGATGGCAGCCTCTCCACCCTCTAACTCTGCAAAACGTTTCTCAAAAACATCTGTTGTTGGATTATTTAATCGAGTATAGATATTTCCTAACTCTTTAAGTGCAAAAAGGTCTGCTGCATGTTTAACATCACGAAATTCATAAGCTGTTGTCATATATAAAGGAACTGCCATCGTTCCTTGTGTATCTTTTTCATAACCTGCATGAAGTGCTTTTGTTTGTAAATCCATTCTTAGTTCCTTTTTTAGTTCATAATCTTTCTAGCATTAATCTGTTGAATAGGTCTATTATTTGGATGTTGCATAATATTTAAAAAGTCACTTACTTGTTGTTCTGAAACTCTACTATAATTTTTTAAAACAAACCATCTAACACCTTCACTACATGGAGGAGTAGTAAGAGAACCACTAAATCTATAATAAGATTTATCTCTCGGTAAAAGCATCTTTATATATGCTGAAGAGAGTTCTAAATGCTCTGTTGCACCAACTCTATATGGCATCTTTCTCCATATCTTCTTTAAAGTAGAGTTATATCGTCCTTCTTCAAATAAAACAGCAACAACAGCTATCTTCCCATCAGAGGAAACATGTACAAAATGTGCTTCAAGAGGAAAACTTTTTCCCTGAATCTCATTTTCACTTGGTGTATGAAAATGAAATTGTTTCAGTTCAAATCGAATCCCATCGATAGAGATACTATTTCCATCTTTAACATTCACTTGTATAGTATGACCATTATTTATAACCGACTCCGCACCTCGGTTATAACTAAAGTTTATCTCCTCTAATGCTCTTGTCTTGACGAGTACATCATGTCTTATATCTATTGGAGATTGAGAACTACCCAATTTACACATCTGATATTTTTCACTCAAATCACCCCAATTTCCAGGTCCACCATGACCTGTATAACCCCAATGATTTGAACTATGCTCACTCTCTCCACCATGACCACTAGAAAATAAAATAGAAACAGTAAACAAACTTCCAATTAAAATTTTATTTAATCTCATTATTTATGCTTTTAAAGAGTTTAACTGCTCTTGAACTTTTACAGATTTTGATTGTGCTTCGGCAAGTGCATCACGATTTTTAGCTAAAACATCTTCTGGTGCATTTGCTACAAATCTTTCATTGTTAAGCATACCATTTAGTTTACCTATCTCTTTTTGAAGTTTTTCATCCTGTTTAGTAAGTTTAGCGATGATAGAACTTAAATCTATGCTATCAGTTGGGATAAAAGTTTCACAACTATCTGCGATGTCACTTACAGCATTTTCTATTTTAGATTCTGTAAACGCAACATCTGTTACTTTTGCAAGTTTGATGATAAAAGGTAACATCATCTCTTTATCTTTGTCACTAATACCATCTATCTTCACATAAGCTTTTTCTATCTTTTGGTTCGCTAAATCAACAAGAACTTTTGCACGACGTATAGAAACGATAGCATCCATAATTATCTCAAATTTCGCTTCCTCTTTACGTTGTTTAGTTTTTGATGGGAATTTCATAAGCATGATAGACTCACCATCTTCCAAAGTAGTTCCACTCAGTTCATGGTAAAGATGTTCTGTTATAAATGGCATAAATGGATGAAGAAGTTTCATAGCCTCTTTAAAGATAGCTCCAAGTTCAACGATAGATGCTTTATCTGCTTTACTTAATTCGATACCCCAACCACAAAACTCATTCCATAAAAATTTATACATAACAAGAGCAGCATCATTAAATTTGTACTCATCAAGATAGGCACGTACCTCTTTTGTAGCAAAATTCAGACGGCTCATCATATAGCGACCCAAATCTGTTTCAACACAAAAACTTGTTAAATCAGGGAAAACATCTACATTCATTTGTAGGTATTTTGAAGCATTGTAAAGTTTGTTTGTAAAGTTACGGTTTAACTCTAGTTTCTCCTCACTCATACGTATATCACGACCTTGTGCAGCACTTATCGCTAGAGTAAAACGTAAAATATCAGCAGAGTATTTGTTTATCATATCAAGAGGGTCTACAACATTTCCTTTTGATTTACTCATCTTATCACCATTTGCATCACGAACAAGAGCATGAAGGTAGATATGGTTAAATGGAAGTTGTCCATTAAAGTTCTCACCCATCATCATCATACGAGCTACCCAAAAGAAAAGGATATCAAAACCTGTGATAAGAAGAGTATTTGGATAAAAATCTTTCATATCAGATTCATTCCAAAGTGTCCCTTTTCCTGCTTTACCATTGTTATGTCCAAGAGTTGAAAATGGCCATAGAGCAGAACTAAACCAAGTATCAAGAACATCTGGGTCTTGAGAAAGATTTTTACTTGCACATTTTGGACAAGATGCTGGAGCATCTTCAGTTGTTGCGTACTCGTGACCACAATCATCACAATAAAAAACTGGTATCTGATGTCCCCACCATAATTGACGACTTATACACCAATCACGAAGTTCTCCCATCCAAGAGTTATAAGAGTTTATCCAATGAGGAGGGAAAAACTGAGCTTCACCATCATTTGTTTTTGCAATAGATTTATCGGCAACATCTTTTTTTACAAACCACTGTTTTGAGATATAAGGCTCTACGATATTTTTACATCTATAACAGTGTCCTACTTGATGTTTATGGTCTTCTATTTTTACTATGAAGCCCTCTTCATCAAGACGTTTAACGATAATATCACGAGCTTCTATACGCTCTAAACCTTTAAACTCTTCCGCATAATCATTTAATATACCCTTCTCATCAAAAACAGTGATAAACTCTAAATCATGACGCTTTCCAACTTCATAATCGTTTGTATCATGTGCTGGAGTAACTTTTACAACACCTGTTCCAAAATCCATATCAACGTATTCATCAGCGATGATTTTTACTGTTCTCTCTAAAAGTGGAAGTTTTATCTCTTTTCCGATTATATCTTTATAACGCTCATCTTCAGGGTGAACCATAACAGCAGTATCCCCAAAATATGTTTCAGGTCTTGTAGTTGCTACTTCAACGCTACCACTTCCATCAGCGAATGGATACGTGATATGATAAAATTTACCATCATGGTCCTCATGCTCAACCTCGATGTCACTTAAAGCACCATCGTGCGTACACCAGTTAACCATATAGTTTCCACGAACAATAAGCCCATCATCATACAGTTTTACAAATGCCTCTTTTACAGATTTTTGAAGACCTTCATCCATAGTAAAACGTTCACGTTCCCAAGCAGGAGAAACACCCATATGACGAAGTTGTGAAGTCATAATTCCAGCAGATTCCTCTTTCCAAGCCCAAGCACGTTCTAAAAACTTCTCACGCCCTAACTCCTCTTTTGTAGTTCCCTCAGCAAGAAGTTGTTTTTCAACAACATTTTGAGTAGCGATTCCCGCATGGTCAGTCCCTGGTTGCCAAAGAGTTTTATAACCATCCATACGTTTATAACGAGTGATAATATCTTGAAGTGTAAAAGTAAGTGCATGACCTATATGCAGACGACCTGTAACATTTGGTGGTGGCATCATGATAGAGAAGTTTTTGCCCTCTTCTTGAATCGCTTTGTTTGCATCTATCTCGAAGTATTTACGCTCTTCCCAAATTTTGTAGTATCTGTTTTCTGTCTCTTGTGGATTGTAGCTATTTGCTGACATATAATCACCTTAAAAATTATTTATAATTAGGGCGATTATATCTTAAATAAGGTGAGTGTTTGCTTATCTATTTTCTTTTAATCTTTTTTCCAATCTTTGAAAATTCTTCTTAAAATCAAATTTTTTTAAAACTAGATTTTTATTATATTGCTGTATTTTTTCTATCTCTTCTTTATTAAGTTGAAGAACATCTTCTATCTTTTTTTGTAAAGAATTTTTAGTTATAGAAACAATAAAACCATTAATCCCATCTTTAATAAGTTCTCTATTTGGTTCTATATCTGAAACAATAGGGATAGCTCCAAGATAGATAGCTTCAATAAGAGATAATGGTATACCATCAGAGGATGTTAAAGATATAAATATTTTGCTTTTAGAAACATAAGATAAATTTTTTTCATAAGAGACAATACCTACTGAATAAGGAATTAAACTTTTGTATTTATCTAGCAATTCTTTTGCATAGGAGGATTTATCATATCCAATTAATTTAAAATTTATATTGGTTTGAAATGATGCAAAAGTATTTAATAAAATAGGATAATTAGAGTTAGGCTTCCATTGGCGATTTGTTATAACATCTATCTCTTTCTTTTTTGTAAAAAATTTATTTAAAAATTGAATATCTACACCATATTGTTGAGTTAAAATTTTTGAATGAAGAGAGGGGAATTTAGTCACAATTTTATTAGTCATTGTCTCCGATACCGAAACTAAAACATCTGTTCGATATAAAACAAATTTTGCCATCAATGAATATATGAAATTTCTATTCATATCTATCATAACATCACTACCAGGTAAAAAAAGAACCAATTTATGCTTTTTTTGCTTTATTAATGCTCCAATTAAACCATAACTACTCATATAATGTGTATTAATTATAGTAAATTGCTCATTTTTCAACACTTTAGAAAAATTCAAAATATTTTTAATATATTTAATTCCATTTCCACCTGTTGAACTGATTTTTGCATAAAAAAGATTTTTATTTTTATTTTTTTTATCAGTTAAACCAGATAAAACAGTTTGATAGCCTATATATTCCCAACCCTTTATCCATTTTTTTGTATGAATAGAGGTTGGGTCAGCAAGAACTAATATTTTTTTATCCATCTCCCTTTTCCTTTAATCGCTCTTCTATGTAATTTTTCACATTTTGAAAATTATACTCTCCAATTATATCTTTCAATTTTGATATATTTGCAGTTGAAGTTTTTAACTCCTCTCTTTGAATTGTATCTGTTTGAATAATAAAGTTTTTATCTTTTAAATCACTTAAAATACTATGGATAGAGAGTCCTGTTCCTGTTCCTATATTTAATAGGGCTATATCTCTTTTTATAAGAATTTGTTTATATATATATACAACATCCTCTATGTTGATGAAATCCCTAATGCCATCTCCTGCATTTATAAGCATTAATATTTTATTTTTTGTATACGCATCTATGATTTTAGATATGATAGAAAAGTTATCATCTTTGCCATACATATTAAATATTCTTGCTATTGTATAATCGATTGTGTTATCTAAACAGAATTTTTTAATTAGATTTTCATTAGCTACCTTTAATGAAGCATGTAAATTTAAAGGTTGTACAGCATCATTTTCTGAACATAAAATATTATTTCCATAAACAGAACTACTACTAGTATATATAATTTTAGCTATTGATAGCTTATTTTTTTTTATATATTCTAAGACTACAGAAGTACTCACAATAGAGCGGTTAATATACTCTACGGGTGTTGATAAATCGTTTAACTTTGTGGAAACCTGAAAATTATTAAAGATAATAGTAATATCTTTTTTTTGAAAGAAATTTATCTGATTTAACTCTTTTAAAATATTTTGTGATGAAATTAAAACACTATTTATAATATTTTGTTGAAGCATCTTTGAAAGATTACTGTTTTTTCCAATAATAATTACCATTGTAATAGCCTAATTTTTTTATATATCACCGAAAATGGAAAAAAGAGAAGATAGAGCTTATGAGTTTTGACTAAAGTTAAACTATTTAGATACTCTTTATTTAATATTAATTTAATAATGGCACTACCTAATCGGTAAGAGTTATTTATCAAAATATGTATTCTAATATTAAAGGAAGGTTTATTCTTTAGAATATAATTTTCTAATAGTTTAACTGTTTCTATATTATTATCATAAACTTTCTGTAAACTAATATTTTTTCCATGAATTCGATAGTTTGTTAAATAGGCATTTATACCTAATCCATAATAGTTTTTTGTAATTTTTAAAAGAATATCATAGTCCTCACAAAAATTTAAACTTTCATCAATCTTACCATTTTCCAAAAAAATATCTTTTTTTAAAATAATTGATGAAAATACAATAAAATTTTCATCTTTTAATAAAAGATCATGAATTTGACCTGAAACAGCTTTACTATTTTTTAAAAGAATATCTCCTTTCCTATCGATTGTTAAAGATTTTGAATATATTAGGGAGATGTTCTCTTTATCTTCTCTTTTTTGTAAAACTTCAAAAGATAACTCTAGTTTTTCAAGTTCCCATATATCATCACAATCTAAAAAAGCTATCCATTGACCACTGCTCTTCGCTATTGCTAAATTTCTAGCCTTACCAAGAGATGTAAACTCTTCAGCATAAAAATATTTTATTCTTTTATCTTTGTAAGAGTTCACGATAGTAGCACTATTATCCGTAGACCGATTATCCCAAAAAATAATCTCTAAATCTTGATAAGTTTGGTAAATAACTGATTCTATCGCTTCTTTTAAAAATTCGTCACTATTATAACAGTTCATAATGACCGATACCAAAGGATTATTTCGCATAAAATTCCTTAATTTTAGATATAACTATCTCCTGTTCCATTTGAGTTAAATCATAATGACAAGGTAAAGTTAATATCTCTTCATATATCTGTTGAGTGATTGGTAAAATAGTATCTGTTTTATACATACTCAACAAATGATTAGGTTTATAATGAATGCCACATTCTATATCAGAAGATATCAAATATTCTCGTAACCTATCTCTTTCTTTCACTTTTATTACAAATATATGGGGCAATATCTCATTATAATTAAAATCTAAAAATTTTATAACAGGTATATCTTTTAAAGCATCGATATAATATTTGGCTATGTTTTGTCTTTTTATTTTAAAATCTTTTAATCTTTTTAACTGAACTAAACCTATGGATGCCATAATATTACTCATATGATAACGAAAACCTTGTTCTGTCACATCAAAATCCCAGCTTCTTTCCTGTTTATATCTCTTTTCACTATCTTTTTCTATACCTAAAAGTCTTGCATCTTTTATTTTCTGAATAAATATTTTATCTTTAGAAAGTATTGCTCCACCCTCTCCTGATGTTATATTTTTTATACCATCGAAACTAAAACAGATAATATCTCCACAACATCCTATAAGTTTATTATCTCTTTTACTTCCAAATGCTTGAGCTGCATCTTCTATTACTCTCAAATTGTAGTGATTTGCTAAAGTATAAACAGCTTCCATTCCTTTAGAGCTACTGGCATAATGAACAGGCATAATTGCTTTTGTATATTGTGTTATTTTTGATTGAGCATCTTCTATATCTATAAAAAGAGTTTGAGAATCTATTTCACAAGATATTGGAGTTGCTCCAGTAGCTGATATAGCTTGATAAGATGCTATATATGTTAAAGAGGGAACTAAGACTTCATCCCTTTTTTTTAAACCTAAAGCACTTAAAGAGAGGTGTAAAGCAGATGTTCCAGTATTGACACAAACTACATCCATCTCTGTTTGAAGATATGACTTTATCTCTCTTTCAAAAAGATGCACCTCTTCACCCATCCCTAGAAATTCTTTATTAAGTACTTCTAAAACAGCTTGTTTTTCAAGATTACTTATAGATGATTTTGAAAGCCTTATTTTACCACTCATATTTTATTTTACTCAATTCTATATTTATTGCCTCTGTTTCATCATGTTCAATAGATGCTAAATTTAAGAGCATACTATTTTCTTCTAGTCCCTTAAAAGCAATCCATAAGTTTGGCTTTATAGTTAACCTTTTATAATTCTTTTGTGATAAATTGATACTAAAAAATTCATCTGTTGTATCATTATAAATAACAAATTTTATTATACCTATTGGAACAATAATATTTAGATTCATTTTAGTGTGTTTTTTCCAACCTTTTATCTCATCTTTATATAGAGTTGAAAAGTAGGCTTCCCCAAAACCATCAAAACCATCATCACTTTTTTTCATAGCGTGAAATATATCACCTTTTGGATTATATATCTGTTTTAGAGGTGTTACAATCACTCCGTCCATAGTAATCCTTTTTTTATTGCTATCTCTTCATACTCATTAATTTGTTCCAATGTTTTCTTTAAAAGATTAGCATGATTTTTATAAAAATTATAATACCACTCACTAGTAAATTTTATAGTGTCATTATATTCCAAATTTGCTTGCCATTTTAGATGAAAAAGTGCTTTATCGCAGTTTAACTTTAATAATCCTGCTTCATGAAAAGGTTTGTTATCTGTAATAAAAAAAGCACTACTTTGTTCATCAAAATTCCAATATTGACTTAAATCTTTAAGTAGTTCTTGAACCGTATGATTTTGTTCTGCTTTTGGACCAAAATTAAAAGACTCACCATTTAGTTCATCATTAACATAAAGCTTTGCACCTAGATTTAAGTAGCCACTGAGAGGTTCAAGTACATGTTGCCAAGGTCTTGTAGCTTCTGGGCTTCGTATCTCTACACTTTTATTTTGACTCCATGAATTCATACAATCTACAACAATCCTATCTTTAGCCCAATCACCACCACCTATAACATTTCCTGCACGACCAGTAGCAATTCTAATATTAGAACTACTATTTTTAAAAAAAGAGTGATAATAGGATTTTATAATGAGTTCAGCAGCACCTTTTGAACCACTATATATATCTTTTCCACCCATTTTATCATCTTCTTTATAACCCCATACCTGTTCTATATTGTCATAAGCTTTATCACTTGTGATAATAACAGCACAACATTTATGATTAGATATTTTTAAAGATTCTAAAATATTTGCCGTTCCCATCACATTTGATGAGATAGTTTCAATAGGATTTATATATGATGTAGAAACAATAGGTTGTGCAGCAAGATGAAATACAAAATCAGGTAATTCTTGAGAGATAATTAAATCTATTTTCTCTAAATTACGTGTATCTTCTATATAATGTACGATTTTTTTTTCTAGTTCTAACTCTTCAAACATAGATGGAGTAGTAGGAATATCTTTTGAAATACCGATAACATTAGCACCTAATTTTAATAACCAAATACTAAGCCATGTACCTTTAAAACCTGTATGACCAGTAATTAAAACCTTTTTATTTTTATATATATTATTAAACATTATTTATCCCATACCATCCAAGGAGCTTTATTGTTATCATACATCTCATTCAACTTTATTTTATCTCTAAGTGTATCCATAGGCATCCAAAATCCATTATGTTTATAGGTAAATATCTCTCCATCTTTTGCAAGATTTTTCAAAGGTTCTTGTTCAAAAACTATGTCATCACCAGCTGAAATATAATCTAATATTTTTGGTTCACATACAAAAAAGCCAGCATTTATCCAACTCCCATCCCCTTTAGGTTTCTCTTTAAATTCTAAAACTTTATTATCATTAGAAATTTCTAATGCACCAAAACGTCCATCTGGCTGAGCTGATGTCATTGTTAATAATTTTTTATGTGCTTTATGAAATAAAATTAATTTGTCTATATCTATATCGGCAACACCATCACCATATGTAAGCATAAATGGTTCATCACCTATATATTTTTTAGCTTTTTTTATTCTTGCACCCGTCATTGTGTTTATACCAGTATCAATTAATGTTACTTTCCATGGTTCACTTGAATTATTATGAATTTCAACACTTCCATTTTTCATATCTACGGTAATATCACTTTGGTGCATAAAATAATTTGTAAAATATTCTTTTATATAATAACCTTTATAGCCAAGTAGTACAATAAAATCATTAAAACCATAATGTGAATATATTTTCATAATATGCCAAAGTATAGGTTTTCCACCTATTTCAACCATAGGCTTTGGACGTATATCTGTCTCTTCACTTAATCTTGTACCAAATCCACCTGCTAATAGTAGTACTTTCATATTAACTCCAAAAATATTTTATACTCTTCTTTATCAAAATTAAAAATTTGTTTTATATTTTGATTTTTATACTCTGAATCCAAAAACAGTTCTAACTCTTTTATATTAGAGATTAACTGATAGTTTTGAATATCTGTATCATCAAACGGATTGAGTAACAACTGTTTTTTATTGTATAGTAAACCAACTTTTAAACCATTTAATGCTGATTCAAGGGCAACTGAAGAGTAAGTTGAAATTACTTTATTTACTTGCATAAACAAAAGATTTAAATCAATATCGTTGACAACTTCATAATTATTCTTTTCATAAAACTCTTTTATTTTAAAATTGTTTAGAGGGTGCATTCTAAATATAAAAAAATAATTCTCTTTTATAGCATTTAACAACTCAAACATTAATGAAATTTCACTTATAGTTCCTGAGAATAGTACTAAGATTTTTTCTGTTTTCTGTTTTTTACTATGAGAAATGTTTTTTAAATATCGTTGTTTAAAAGCTGTTCCAGTATAAAGATGTAAAAAACTTTTATATCTGTTTTGGTAATATTTTTTATATACATTACTATTAAATATAATTATATTAGGTTTAGGTGCTCTTTTATACTCATCATCTCCTGCATAATCTAAACAAAGTAGATTTTTTGGTTTTGTTGAGTGAAAATATCCAATTACTTTAGAATGAGGTAAATATTTCTTTACACCCAATATTAGTGCCTTTTCTCCAATCATATTTTCATAATGTTGTATAAAAGTTATATTTGTATTGTTTCCCTGTTTTAGTCGTTTTGTAAAACTAAAAAAGAGAGAAACCATCTCTATTGATTCCTCTTTTTGATACTGTTGAAATAGAGAACTCACATTAAAATCCCCAACTAAAATAGTATTGAAATTTAAAAATCTTTTCTGAAGAAAATGTTTTATAGCCTCAAAATAATCACTATTATGTAAATAATCTTCAATAATTAAAAAATCATCTGCATTACTTCTCAAATATTTTATAACTTTTCTTTTATTAGTTACATTATATAGAATAGGCCATGTTAATACTTTGTGACCATTATTTTTTAAATAAGAAGCTAAATCAGCATAATAGCTATCATAAAAAGAGTTGTTTTTAAAGTTATTATCACTAACCCATGTTTGTATTATTATTGTATTTGAAAGGGGCTTTTTATATTTTTTATCTATATGTTTTATCTTTAAATATAATTTTTTTAATAAAAAGATAAAAGTTGAGATATATGGTTTATAACTTCGTTTTAATTTCTTAAATTCAAATTGAAGTTTATCATTAAAATTAATTTCTGCATTTTTTTTATAATAAAGATATAAAGATATATTATCTGTATAGATAACAAGATCTTCTTTATTAAATTTTTCTAAAAGTCTAATATAACAAATATCTAAAAAAAGATTATGAAAGAGTGTATTTCTTTCACTTAAACGCATTGTCCAATAGGCTAAAGAGTTATGTTTTAAACTTAATGTTTCTATTGTAGTATTAAACTCATTTCTGATTTCTAAAATATTAATATCTTTATTGATATTAAAATCTATTTCTTTATTTTCTTTAAAAATTTTTAAATCTGTTTTTTGAAACTTTATTATCATTTATCTAATAAATCTCTAATGTTTTGAAACATTTTTTCAATTTTTTTTGGAGCATCTATTACAAATTGTTTAATTAATTTTTCTTCATCTTTTGTATATACAAAATCTTTAAAATTAATTTTTTGAATATCTTTAGAGTTTAATATTCTATTATTAGTTAATCCAATATCGTTAAGAAGCCCCTCTATTTTATAAGAATTAGATTTAATTACAACAAAAGGTGTTAAAGTTTTAAATGCAAAACATAGAGAATGATATCGTCCAACAATAAAAAACTCTAATTTAGAAATTTCATTAATATAGCTATTATAATCCCTAATATAATATTTTTGCCGTTGAAACTGAAAATCAAATTTATATCCTAAAAAATATAATGTACTTTTAATGTTATGGAGTATAAAAAACTTAATATATTTTAAAAAGTTGATTAGATTATTAATTTTTAATTTAGGGAATGTTAAAGCAGGTAGATATTTATAATTATTATTAATAGCTATGTTTAAAAAATCTTCGGATAATTTATTAAAAACACTATCTGTAATTCCTATATTCTTTTTTAAAATAGGTGTATAATTTACATATTTAGTATAAAATGTCATATCTGGAACAACACTACTATTAATAGAATATTGGGCTAAATTAATTTTACTGAGAGTTTCTCTAACATAGATTAAATCAAAATATCTCATATAATCTGCTATATCATCACCATTATCTTGATAAGTACTATTTATTAAAACAATAGGAATATTAAAATGTTCTTTTATATATTTTCCAATACTTACTAACTCTTTTACTCTTGGCTTAGCATGATGTAGAGTTCCCTCTCCATTAACAATTATAATATCAGATTTTGCTATACTTTGTAGAAATTTTTTATTATTCCATGATTTCCCTACTGGATTAGTATCAATAGTTTCTATATCATAGAGTAGTAAAAGTTCTTTTATATTTTCTACAACTATCTCACAACCATGATGAAATTCATAAGATGTATCGTTAACAATAACTGTTTTTTTCATTTTCTAAGAACCTTTAAGCTTTTTATATTCATATAATCTTTAAAAATAAAATTTATAATTATTAAAATGAAAAACGATATTAATAAATTTATAAATAAATTAAATTTTAACCAAGATAGTAATATTAATATAGTCAATATTATAATTGTAACTAAAAATAATTCAATAAAAAATAATTTCTTTTTTATTTTTAAATAATTTATATTAATTATTAACTGAATAGAAACTCTTATTCCATAAAATAAAGTCATTATAATAGCTAAATATGTAGCATTTAAACTAAAATTAAATAAAATATAGATGAAAACAATTATTCCAAAGCTCATAGTAGTTGAATTTATAATACTATATTCTTTGTTTCGTCCACTACTAAAAAATAGATTACCACTTAACATTCCAAACGTATGAAGTAATGAAAAAATTGTTAAAAATTGTAGTGCTTGTGTTGCATCCAAAAATTGTTTTCCAACACTTATAATTAGAATCTCTTGAGCATTTACTAACATAAAAAGTGATATAAAAGTATGTATTGCATATATTTTAAAGATGTTTTGTAAAAAAATATCTTTCACTCCATCGATGTCATCTATTTGAAACTTTTTTGTCATTTCACTCATATAAATTGTCATTATAGAAGATATAAATATAACAGGGATTAATGCTAGTTGAGAAGCAACATTATAATAACCCTGTTCTATTGAACCTCCTGAAGATTGAAGCACATATTTTCCTAAGTAAGAGTAGATAGCTGAAATAAAAGAAAAGAGAATTAAAGGTTTAAGATAGATATAAAAATCATTTGATATTGCCTTAAATAATTTAAAATTAAATTTTGATATAGAAAAACTTATATATTTAAAAAATAATATGAAAAATAATATGAAATTTAAAATAGAGAGTATAAAATAAAAATAGATATTAAACATATCAACAATAATAAAAGTAAGTATAGTTAAAACTATTATTAACCTACTAAAAAGTTTGAGCTTTTCTGAAGTAATAGTTTGTTGAGTAGAATCACTAAATTCAATTAATCGTTGGTATAAATTTAATAAAATAGTATATAAAAAACCAAAATAAAGTAAATAATAGTTATCTAAACCATTCCAAAAATATTGAATACCTATTTGTGTACATGTACTAAAAATAGTAATTATAAATACAATAAGAGAGATTGTAGAGATAAAAAAAAGATAGAACATATTTATATCTTCTGATTTATATCTATCAGAAGAGAGAAAATAGATATAAGCTGTACTTGATGTAAACATCAAAATTTGAAATAAAAACGAATAACTAGAAAGAATATAGTTGAAATTTCCATATGCTTCAGGACCAATTACACGTGGTATTAGAATACCCATAATAATAGAGATAAAAAAATTTAATCCTGTTGCAATAACTTTAAATAGTATTTGATTGTTAGTTAAAAACAAATGATATTAATCTAAAAATGCAAACACTAAATCTGGAAAAATTATAACCAATCCTAAACCTAAGAGCTGTAAAATTATAAAAGGAATTATTCCCTTATATATCTCCATCGTTTTTATACTATCTCCAGCAACACCTTTAAGAAAAAAGAGTGATAATCCAAAGGGTGGTGTTAAAAATGATGCTTGAAGATTTAAAGCTATAAGAATAGCAAACCAAATAGGGTCTATCCCAAAAGCATCCATAACAGGAACTAAAATAGGTACAATAATAAAACTTATCTCTATAAAATCTATAAAAAAACCAAGTATAAAGATACTCAACATAGCCACACCTATAAAGACCCAAACATCACCAATATCTTCACTAAAAAACTCTAAAATAATATCTGTTCCACCTAGTTCATTAAAAACTAAACTAAATGCTGTGGCTCCGATAAGTATCATAAAAATCATTCCACTTAGTTTCACTGTTTCAAGTGTTGTATATCTTAGCATCTCAAAATTTAATGATTTGTTGAAAAAAGAGAGTAACACCGCACCAATAACACCAAAAGATGCTGACTCTGTTGGAGAGGCTATCCCTGCAAATATAGTTCCTAAAACTGAAACCATTAAGAGTAGTGGAGGTATAACAGATGAAGCTATCTCTTTGAAAGAAACACTCTCTATATCTTTAGGTATAGGTGCTACATTTGGTGAAAAATAGGCATAGATTAATATATAAGCTATATACAATCCAACCAACAAAAGCCCTGGTAAAACGGCACCCATAAAAAGGTCACCAACACTAATGTTCATAACATCCCCTAAGATGATAAGTATAATAGAGGGAGGTATAATCTGTCCCAATGTCCCTGAAGCCGATACCGTTCCACTTGCTAAACCTTTATCGTATCCAGCATTAAGCATCAGAGGAAGAGCTATGACACTTAACATCACAACCGAAGCAGAGACTATACCTGTTGAAGCAGCGAGCATTGCACCAACAAGAACAACACTTACAGCCAATCCTCCTCTGACATTACGAAATAATGCACTCATAGATATAAGTAACTTCTCAGCCATCTGTGAGCGTTCAAGTACAAGACCCATCGCGATAAATAAAGGTACTGCCATTAAAGTTGTATTACTCATAATACCAAATATACGAAATGGTAACAGTTCAAATATTTGAAGACCAATATCTGGAATAAATAGAGAAAAAAAGATAGCAACTCCACCAAAAACAAAAGCAACAGGAATACCAACTAAAAGAAGTAGTAACACTACACCAAACATAGATAAAGCTATCATAATCTTCTCCAACTATTGAAATCGTTTATAACATCATCTAGTGTTTGAAATGCTAAAAATATAAAAGAGAGTGGCAATATAGCTTTTATAATAAAACGGTACTCCAATCCACCTGGATTTGATGAGCTTTCATTTTGAATAAAGCTCATCTCTACAAAGCCTATTCCAATATATATAATTAAAAATGAAAAAGGGAAGATAAAAAAGAGAGAAGCTATAATATTTACTAAAAATTTTGTTTTTTCACTATATGTAGCATAAAATATATCTACTCTAACATGTGCTTTTTCTTTTAATGTATAAGCGATACCAAAAAGAATAATTAAATCAAAAAGGTGCCATTCCAACTCTTGCAAAGCGATAGAACCTGTCGAAAAAAGATAACGAGCAGTTGCATCATATACAACAAGTAAAACTAAAATAGCAACTATTATCGCTGTTAGATTTCCTAAATGGGTTATGGTTTTGTTTATCATTTGTAGCCCTTGACAAATCGTAAATTATTATTATATACTACTGTTCTAATTTCCTTCGGGACTGCCCTTTCACTTTGTGAGAGGGAGCAATTTCTATAAATCAAGTAAATCCTTTAACATTTTTTTCAATTCAATAAAATCATTTTTCTTTATCATACCCATTTTTTTATCGGCTCTTTTAATATCAAATATTTTCGCCTGTACCAATAATGCTGAATTCTTCTGATTTTCTAAAAATTGAAATTGATAAAAATATGTTCCCTCTCTTAACTTAGTTGATAAAGGCACACCAAAGAACAGTTGTTTATTTAATTTTTTAACTACTAAAACAGGTCTAGAAAAACTATCTCCTTTTCCGTTTTGTTCATTACCAATATTTTCACCTATACTTACCCAAAATATCTCTCTTTCTTTAAATTGGATAGTTTTCTCTTTCGCATCTATCTTTTTCTTAATTGCATTCCATTCATTAAAATATTTCATCTAAAAAGCCCCTAAATAAAACTAGGAGCATCATTAGCAAAGAGTATAATGTCCCCTGCTTTTGTCTGTTTTGCTAAAACATCCGTTAAAACAGTTTTATCTGCTAACATTATCACATTTTTAACTTTTAGATTTTTACTAAAAATGTCGGCATTTAAAGCACCTGTTACTATCACTATATCGTACACACTATTTATAGCCTCTATCAGTTGTAAGTTTAACTCATCACTACTCTCTACTAACCCTGGTGTTACTATAACTTTTCTACCCTCGTGAAGTGAACAGAGTCTTATGCCTTCTAACATCCCATCTATATTACCATTATAACCATCATCTAAGATGATTTTTCCACCAGCTTTTATGAGTTGAAGTCTATGTTCTACTGGTTGTAACTCTTTGACAGCTTTGATTATCTCCTTACTACTCATACCAAACTCTTTGGCTACTCTTATAGCTACGGCTATATTCATCGTTTGAAATGAACCTAAAATATCAGTATGTAAAGAGAGCTTTTCTCCCTCTAGTTGCATCTCAAAATCTATCCCATCAAGAGTTGCTTCTATATTTTGTAGTTCATCTCCAAAAAATGTTACCTTCTCATTTGGTTCATCTGTTACCGATGTATGGATAAAAGCTTTTTGCAGTCGTGGGGATGCCATTATCTCTAATTTTGTAGCGATAATATTTTTTAAAGTTTGAAAATACTCTATATGAGCCTCTCCAACTTTACCAACAACAACTGTTTGAGGTTCTATAAATGTCGTAATCTCATAAATATCCCCTCTCTCTCTCGCTCCAGCTTCACAAACATATATCTCTGTGTCTTTAGGTAGAGAGTTATTGACATCGCCTATAATCCCACCTAAAGTATTTACACTTCTTGGCGTTGCATAAACGTTATATTTTTTACTTAATATCTGTGCTACAAAGTTTTTAATACTCGTTTTACCATAACTTCCTGTAATAGCTATAACTTGAAGTTTATCCATCTCTTTGAGTTTTTTCTTTGCCTCTTTTTGATACACTTTAAAAAGGAATTTTTCTATCATAAAACTCCCTATATAAGCGATAGCTAAAGGCATAAAAACACCATAATTGTAACACTCTTTTAAAGTACAAAGCATATCTTGAAAAAGTGTTAAAGATACAACTAATATCAAGAACCGTTTCACTCTCCAAGTAAGTACAAGTTTTTTATCTAATCGTTTATGCCAAAGAAATAGTGATGGCAAGATAGCGAATGTAAAAAAGATGATAAAAAACTGCCCCGTTGTATGATATGCCACAAAAGGGATTATAAAATATAAGATATGCCAGTGAGGTTTATGATGTTTTAAAATAACTCGTGAAAGTTTATAATCGTACCATTGTAAGTTTGTGATTAGGTACCATCCTAAAACTGTTACAAAAAGTACATTTGTAACAAAGAGTGCTAGTGTTTCGTATGTGTCCATTTTTTTCCTTTTTCTAAAGCTGTCATTACAATTCATTTTTTTTGATGGGATTATAGTCTTTAAAAGGATTGATGTATCATCTTCAATATAAAGAACAAGATATACATAATCTTTTATTTGTATCAAGATAATAAAAATATTTTGATTTGGGTATCTGTGTATTTTAATAGTATTTAATTGCTTTGTCAAGTTTTACATATCTGAGTTTATTTTTTAATTACTTATGCTAAAATAAAAAAAATTAATTTTTTTGAATTATTAAAACAACTTAAAAAGAGAGAATATGCAAAGAGTTGAAAATGAGATAGCAAGATTGATAAAAGAGATAGATTATGATGAGGTAACTAGACTTTTTGAGATGTTGAGTGGTGGTAAAAGATTACGTGCAAAACTTATTCTAAAAATAGCACCAAATTCTGAAGATGCACCACTTTTAGGTGCAATTGTTGAGTTGATTCATGCAGCAAGTTTACTGCATGATGATGTTATCGATGATGCTATGGTTCGTCGTGGAGTGGCATCTGTTAATGCTACTGATGGGAGTAAAACAGCTGTTATGCTAGGAGATATTTTATATTCTAAAGCATTTACAGAGTTAGTCACTTTCGATAAAGATGTAGCACGAGCTATCGCATCTTCTGTTACAGCTCTTTCAAAAGGGGAGATGCAAGATGTTGAGATGGCAAAAGAGTTTAATAGTGATGAAGATAAATATCTTGATATGCTTTATCTTAAAACAGCAACTCTAATAGAAGCATCAGCTATCGCTTCAGCTCATTTAGCTGGAAAAGATATAGCTAAATATGCTACTTATGGAAGAAACTTAGGACTCTCTTTTCAGATTATAGATGATATTTTAGACATTACAGCTGATGAAAAAAGTTTAGGGAAACCAGCTATGAATGACTTTGTAGAGGGAAAATGTACGCTTCCATACATATATCTTTCTAAATTACTTCAAGGAGAAGAGAGAGCAAAACTTATCTCTTTTCATGCTAAAACTATAACTAAAGACGATACTCTTTGGATTAAACAGATGATGCAAAAACATAAAACAGTTGAAAAATCTTTTGAATTAGCACAAACTTTATCTCTTGAGGCTATGAATGCAGTAAAAGAGGATAGTGAACTTGTATCAATTTTAGAAACAATGATAAAAAGAAGTTATTAATGCACTATTTAAATATAAGTTTTTCCCATAATAATTCAACTTTAGAGATAAGAGAAAGATTATCTTATTCAAATGATGATAGTTTACATCAATGTTTAAAAAAATTAAATAGTTGTGATGCTATTCATGAAGCGATGCTTATCTCTACTTGTAATAGAATGGAAGTTTTTTGTAGTTGTAAAGATACCGCAGAAGCAACACAACATATTTTTACTATGCTACATCAACGTTCAAACATAAGTATAGAGGAGCTAGAGGGTCGAGCAGATGTTTTTGATGATAGTAGTGCTATCCATCATCTGTTTAGTGTTGCTTCCTCTCTTGATTCTATGGTTATTGGTGAAACACAGATAGCAGGACAACTTAAAGATGCTTTTAGATTTGCTTATGATAATGGTTATTGTGCTAAAAAAATAGCTAGAGCGATTAAAGATGCTTTTAAATGTGCAGCAGATGTACGAAATGCAACAGATATATCTTCCAAACCAGTTTCTATGGCAAGTGTAGCCGTTGCAAAATTGAAATCTTTAATAGATGATATAAAATCTAAAAAAGCACTCATAATTGGAGTAGGTGAGATGTCCGAGATAACGGCAAAGCATCTTATCTCTGCTGGCGTTGATGTATATATAATGAACAGGACTATTCATAAAGCAGAAGCCTTAGCAAAAGAGTGTGGAGCGAAATTTATCTCTTTAGAGGAACTACCATCTGCAATAAATGAGTTTGAGATACTCTTTACAGCAACATCAGCAAATAAACCTATCATAACGGATGAGATTATAAAATCGTGTGATTTTGATAGATATTGGTTTGATTTAGCTATGCCTAGAGATATTAATTATCATAAAGGTAATAGAATAAATCTTTATGTTATAGATGACCTTAAAATGATAGTTGATGAAAATCGAGGTTTAAGAGAGAAAGCTGGAAAAATGGCACATGGTGTTGTTGGTCGTAATGTTGTTGCTTTTTTTGAATCCTTAGATGCACTAGATATAGAGCCGATGATAAAAGAGATATATCTTAAAGCAAAACTTTCAGCAGAGTTAGAGAGTAAAAGAGCGATAAATAATGGATATATTCCAAAAGAGTATCAAGCACAAGCACAAAAGATGTGTGAACAATCTTTAAAAAGATTTTTACATGATTTAACAAAACAGATGAGAGAAACATCGGAGTTTAATATACTTACTCAATTTAATAAAAAAACTAAAGGATAACCGTGAGAAGAACAAGAGCATTTATACCAACATCAAAAGAAGCACCGAATGATGCGACATTAGCAAGTCATATATACCTTTCACGTGCAGGGTTTATCTCTCAAGTAGCAAGTGGACTTTATAACTATATGCCTTTAGCTAAAAGAGTTATTAAAAAGATTGAAAATATCATCAACGAAGAGATGAACAAAGTTGGGGCACAAGAGGTTGAGCTTAGTTTTGTGACACCTTCTGAACTTTGGGCTGAGAGTGGTCGTATAGAGAAATTTGGAAAAGAGCTTTTACGTTTTAGAGATAGAAAAGATAATCAATTTGTTCTTGGTCCAACTCATGAAGAGATGATGGTAAATATGATTCGTAATCGTGTTACAAGTTATAAACAACTTCCTATAAATCTGTATCAGATTAAAACAAAATTTCGTGATGAAGCAAGACCTCGTTTTGGATTGATGCGTGGACGTGAGTTTATTATGAAAGATGGGTATAGCTTTCATGCCTCTACTGAAGATTTAGATAGAGAGTTTGATGCTATTGAGTCTGCATATAAGAAAATTTTAACTCGTTTAGGTTTAGATTTTAGAGTGGTTGAGGCTGATAGTGGTGCAATTGGTGGGAGTGGTTCTAAAGAGTTAATGGTTATCGCTGGAAGTGGTGAAGATACTATCGCTGTTTGTGATAAGTGTGAGTATGGGGCAAATATAGAAGCAGCAACTCGTGGAGAGCGTTATAGTTTTCCTGATGTGTTAGACCTAAAGTTTGATAAAGTTTTAACACCAAATATCAAAGCTATTAGTGATTTAGAGGAGTTTTTTAAAGTAGATGCTTATTATACGGTAAAATGTGTGGCAAAAAAACTTATCTATGAAGAGGATAGTGAGATAGTTCTCTTCTTTTTACGTGGTAGTGATAATCTTCAAGAGGTAAAAGCAGTCAATGCAGCAGGTGCTTTAGATATAGAGGATGCAAGTGAAGAGGAGCTGAAAGATTTAGGTTTAGTTCCAGGTTTTATAGGACCACTTGACCAAGACAAAGCAAAACACGTTATAGATGAGACACTTCGTGATGCTACACATATGATTTGTGGTGCAAATGAGGAAGACAATCACTATGTAAATGTAGATATGTCTATTTTAGGTATGGGATATTTTGCAGATATAGCAGAGGTAAATGAGGGTGATGTTTGTCCTGTATGTGAGGGTTGTCCAAGTTGCAAAGGAACACTTTCTTTTACAAAAGGTATAGAGGTAGGGCATATTTTTAAATTAGGAACTACTTATAGTGAAGCTTTAAAAGCTGAGTATCTTGATGAAAATGGAAAAGCACAACCATTTATAATGGGTACATATGGTATGGGTGTGAGTCGTTTGGTGGCATCTGTTATAGAGCAACATCATGATGAAAGTGGGTGTATCTGGACAAAAGAGACAGCTCCTTATATGGTAAATGTGATGGTATCAAATATCAAAGATGAGGCTCAGATGCAAGCTGGTGAAGAGCTGTATAGTAAACTTCAAGATGCAGGTGTTGAGGTGATGATAGATGATAGAAAAGAGCGTTTTGGTTTTAAGATGAAAGATGCTGAACTTATCGGTTTTCCATATACTGTTATTATAGGAAAAGAGTTAGTAAATGGTAATGTTCAGATATTTGAGAGAGCTACAAAAGAGAAAACAGCAGTAGCAATAGATGATATATATAGTAAAATAATGGAACTAATTTAAGATGCTTTACTTCTTTAGTTACCTATTTTTAGAGGTTGTAATCTCTGTTAATATCTCCTCCTCTATTGGTGGTTTATTAACATTTTTTGAGATTATAGTTACTGCTCTTGTAGGTATCTCTATACTGGTAAACTTTAGAAAAACACTTCTTGAAAATCTTATGGCAGTTTCATATAGCTGTATAGATTTAAAACAGTTCCAAAGTTTAAATTTGTTTACTCTTTTTGGAGCAATTTTTCTTATAATACCTGGATTTTTTACAGATATGGTAGGTATTTTACTTCAATTTAGTGTTGTTACAACAATGTTGGTTAATCGTTATAATATAAACCATTCAAATAGTTGTAAACCAAACTATTCAAAAAAACAAGAACAAAAAGAAAAGGATTATGATGTTATCGATGTTGAAATTATCAGCGACAGCAATTCTATTAAGTAGTGCTTTATATGCTGGACAAAGTGAAAAAGTTGAAGATTTCTTAGAGGAAAAATTTGGAGGAAATCCAAATATTGTATCTTTAGATGTAAAAGTGATAGATACAGTTGCCGTGAAAGATTTAAAGGGTTGGGATGCAGTTATTGTAAATGTAGATGCTACAATCAAAGCAAAACCTGAAAATAAAACTATCAAACAAAAGATGATTTGGTTTACAAATGGTGAAGTGATTACAAAAGAACTAAGTGATTTAAGTACAGGTTTAGAGTTATCAGAGATGGTATCACCAAAATTTCAACCAGAGTATTATAAAGAGGAAAATCGTATTTATGGAAATAAAAATGCGAAACATAAAGTAGCTATTTTTTCAGACCCATTATGTCCATTTTGTAGAAACTTTGTTCCTGAAGCTATAAAAGATATGAAAAAATATCCATTAACTTATGCTATCTATTATTATCATTTTCCATTAGAGAGAATTCATCCAGCATCTATAACTTTAACTCAAGCAGCAGTTGTCGCAGAACTTCAAGGACATAAAAATGTTACTCTTGAACTTTATAAAGTAGATGTAAAAGCGAGAGAAAAAAGTGTTTCAAAAATATTAAAAGCATTTAATAAAGAGTTTGGAACAGATATTAAAGAGAAAGATTTACAATCTGCAAAGGTTAAAAAACATCTTCAATCTGATTTAGATATAGCTAATGATATGATGGTAAATGGTACACCTACAATGTTTTTTGATGGAAAATTAGATAAAACTAAAAAGAAGTATAAAGAGGCTCGATAATTATGAAAAAATTAACTATCGCAACACGAGTTTCAGATTTGGCACTTTGGCAAGCTTACCATGTAAAAGAGAGAATAGAAAAATCTTTTCCTGAGATAGAGGTAGTTCTAAATAAGATAGTAAGTAATGGTGATAAAATTTTAGATAAACCTCTTGCTCTTATTGGTGGAAAAGGTCACTTTACAAAAGAGCTAGAGGATGCTATGTTAGCAGGTGAAGCAGATATGGCGGTACATAGTTTAAAAGATGTTCCTACTTATATTCCTGATGGATTAGAGTTAGTTGCTTTTACTACAAGACAAGAGCAGAGTGATGTTTTTTTATCTCATACATATAAAAATTTAGATGCTTTACCTCAAGGGGCAGTAGTTGGTACGACAAGTTTAAGAAGACGTATGCAACTTTTACAATATCGTCCAGACCTTACAGTAAAAGATTTAAGAGGTAATGTAAATACACGTCTTAGAAAATTAGCAGAGGGTCAGTATGATGCTATTATTTTAGCATTTATCGGTTTAGATAGATTAGACCTTTTAAAAGATATTCCCTATACAGATAAACTCTCTTTAGATATGATGATACCTCCAATGGGTCAAGCTTCATTAGGGATAGAGATAGTAAGTTCAAATGAAAAAATTCGTGAAATTGCTATGAGTTTAAATGATGAAGATACTTTTATCTGTACGCAGATAGAGCGCGATTTCATATCAAACATAGGAGCGGGGTGTTCAGCTCCTGTGGCGTGTAATGCCGTTGTAGAAGATGATACAATAGTTTTTAGAGTGATGATAGGGTATCCTGATGGAACTCATATAACAGAGGAAAAAATTATCATTGAGAGAAAAAAATCTCAAAATATTGGTAAAGAGATAGCTCAGAAAATGATAGATAATGGAGCATTAGAACTTTTAAAAGATGCTGAAAAAATCGCATTTAAAGAGGAGATGCCTCAAAGGTTATAGATAAAAAAGGAGATGTGATGCTAAAAAGAGCATCGATTATTTAATAAAAAAGGTAGTTTAAATATGAATATTAATAAAATACAGGAAATAGTTGATTCTGATGGTATTATTTTTTTAAGTTATGGAGGATATATATCTCAGTTTCTTATCTCTGGAATGACAGAAGCACTTGAAAAAGAGGCTGAAGTTAGTGAAATAAGTATGTCTGTTTCAAATAATCTTTTTACCATCTTTATAGAACTTTCTCAAAATATGATGAACTATTCAAAAGCTATTGATGATACTAAAAAAACAGTAAATCCTCAAGGGCTAATAGTTGTTTCAAAAGATAAAACAGCTAACTATTTTATACATAGTCAAAATATTATCTCTCTTGATGATAAAGAGAAAGTTGAACCAAAACTTTTAGAGATACAAGCTTTAGATAAAGATGGTATTAAAAAGAGATACCGAGAACTTCGTAAAAGTGGTCAAAATACACACGGTAAAGGTGGTGGTATAGGCTTTTATGAAATTGCAAAAAAATGTGATTCGATTGAGTATAGTTTCAAAAAAATAAATGAAAATAGATACTATTTTCATATAAAAACAACAATAAAGATAAAAAAGGATAAATAATAATGGAAAATTTAAAATTAGAAGTAACAAAATATACACCAGAGATAATTCTTGATGTAGAGGGAACTATCTCTTTAGTTGGAAAATCATACCCTGAAAATACATTTGAATTTTATGCACCTATGATGGAATGGATTGCAGAATATTTTGAAACATCAGCAAAAGAGAAAACAGTTGTTAATATGGAAATTATCTATTTTAACTCAAGTAGTTCAAAACTATTTTTTGATTTTTTTGATTTATTAGAGGAGAACTCTTCTGAAAATAAGATAGAGATTAACTGGATTTATGATGAAGAGAATGAGAGTGCTGAAGAGGCTGGTGAAGATTTTATAGAAGATTTTGAAGATTTGAATATTAAACTGGTTGTAAAATAGGAAAATATTATGGAACATCATGAAAGTAAATTGATTTTAGAGATAGAAGCTTTACAAGAGAACTTCAATCTCATTACCTCTAAGTTTATTAAAGATGCAAGACGTCAAGATAAAATCATGGCTAGAAGTGATAAAAGACAACGTAAAGAGTATGATGAGTTAATGGCTCTTAAGATAGAGATAGAGGAGACACAAAGAGAAGTTGTATTTACTATGGGTTCTATTGGTGAGAGTCGAAGTAAAGAGACAGGAAACCATGTAAAACGGGTGGCTGAATATACATATCTTCTTGCAAAATATGTTGGTTTACCTGAAAAAGAGTGTGAGATGTTAAAACAAGCTTCTCCTATGCACGATATAGGGAAAGTTGCTATTCCAGATGCTGTTTTAAATAAGCCAGGGCGTTTCAATGAAGAGGAGAGAGCTATTATGGATACTCATGCTCAACTTGGATATGATATGTTGAAATACTCAAATCGTTCTCTTTTGAAAATGGCAGCAACAGTGGCTTATGAACATCATGAAAAATATAATGGTACGGGTTACCCAAATCAAACAGCTGGAGAAGATATTCATATCTATGGACGTATTACAGCTTTAGCTGATGTGTTTGATGCTTTAGGAAGTGAAAGAGTTTATAAAGAAGCATGGGATGATGAGCGTATCTTTAAGATGTTTAAAGAGGAGCGAGGGGAACATTTTGACCCTAAACTTATAGATATTTTCTTTGAGAATTTAGATGAATTTTTAGCTATTAGAGATTCGATGCAAGATCACTAAATAATATTTACAACTAAGTGCTATTTTTCAGCACTTAGTAAAAAAACATCAAAATCTTTTTTATAGATTATAAGTTTCCTATCCAATAATCTGCATATTGCTGTTCTTGTTTAATAGTTGTACTGTTTCCATGCCCAGGATAAAGTGTTTTATCGAAATCAAACTTTTTAAACTTCTCTAAACTTTTTGCCATATCAGTTGCACTAGAGTATGGAAAATCCCAGCGACCGATAGAACGCTCAAATATAAAGTCACCACTAAACATAACATCCCCTATCTCTATCATAGAACAGCCTGGACAATGCCCTGGAAAATGATGGAATTTTACTTTTACACCATCGAAATCTATCTCACTATCAGGTTCTACTGCAAAATCTGGAGTAGATGGAGGAAGGTCAGGCATCCAGCCACTTCCTTGAAGAAGCATAAGGTCATCTTTTGGAGTATAAAGAGGGATATTTAACTTTTTTTGAAGTGCATCATTTGACCAAACATGATCGAAATGTCCATGAGTATTTAAAATAGCTACGGGATTTGTAACATTTTCTAAAACCCATGATGTAGCATCGACTCCCGGGTCGATAATAAAATCTTTTCCATCAATAGTTGCTATATAACAGTTTGTTTGATATTCGCCCATCGGTTGTACTTTTATTTGCATAGTTATCTCCTATTTTAATATTAGATTTGGAAAGTATGTGTGAAGTGTTACAGCTGTTGAAGCAGATAACCTTTTCATCAATTTATCGAACTTATCCTCTTTGTTCCATATAGGTTCTTTTACCTTACTTAATGCAACAACTCGTGCTTTTGCATCATAAGCTACTCCTAAACTATCGACTAAACCAACCTCTTTGGCTTGAGAAGCTGTAAAAATATGTGCATTTGCAAAGTTATCTCTTTTTGAAAAATCAAGTTTACGAGCATCTGCAACATCTTTAGTAAACATATCGTAAGTACCTTGAATCACTTTAATAAGCTCTTTTACCTCGTAATCTTTCCACTCTCTATCTGTTGTGCCTATCTTTTTATATTTTCCTGCTTGAACACTTTGTGCTTTTATACCGATGGTACTCATAACACCACTAAAATCAGCACCCTGCATAACAACCCCAATACTTCCAACCATAGACCCAGGATTTACAATAATCTCATCTGCCCAGATACTAGCGTAGTAACTACCACTAGCGATAGTCCCTTTGGCATATACAACAACAGGTTTTACTTTTGTAAGTCTCTTAATAGCATAAGCTAACTCAATAGATGGTGCAACAGCTCCCCCTGGAGAATCAACAACAAATAAAACACCTTTAATAGAATCATTTTTTTGTGCTTTTTCTATCTTTTCTAAAACAGCTGAAACTTCCATAATAGCCCCTGTAAGGTTTATCTGTTCAAGGTTGTGAGATGTTAGCTCTTTTTCACTATCTGGAGCAAATATAAGAAAAAGTAAGAGTAAAAAAAGCATAGCTTTAAAGTTGTTTTGAATAAGTTGAAGAGTCCATATTATGGGCAAAAAAACTTTTTTAAGAGTGTCCATTTATAATTTCCTAATGTAATAATTTGAGAGATTATAACAAAAACTTTGAAATAATGGGACTTAATGAAAAAAATTGGTGATAGAATAATTACTTTTTATTATAAAACTTAAAGATTAAAGGATAATGGAATTACTATCTCTAGCAGATAAAATCTCCATCTAAATCCCCAACCCAATATTCCCATCATAAACAGGAACTTGTTCATAACTAGCTCCCATCTCATAAGATTTCTCTTGTACATTAGATTTTACATAACTATATAATCTATCTAAATTTGAGTTATTTTTTATCAATCCTCTCATTAGATAGTAAGAGAAAAGTCTATTTGATTTTTCATCATATTTATTTGAGTATTGTGTGCCACTTCCTGCACTTATTACTATCATCTTTCTCTTATCAAATCTTACTCTTTTTGGTGCTAATCTTGAAGCTGCTACACCTTTTATAAGGGCTTGGTTATCTGTTCCTCCACTAAAACAACTATCTACAAATGCTATCACTTTTTTTGCTTTTGAGTTACTTAATGATTTATAGATATTTTGAAGTTTAAACTTTTCATCATCGGCTACATATTTTGGACTCATATCTTGTGCTAAGAGATAGGGTGCATTATTTTGTGAGAGTACAGGGATACCGTGACCACTATAATAGAAGTAGATAGTATCGCCTTTTTTTACATGGGCTAACATATCTTTCAAACGATATTTTATTTTTCCCATTGTTGCACCTTTGTTTATCAAAGTTCTTACATTTCTTTCGGGAATACCCAATCGTTTTTTCATCACTCTTTTAAACTCTTTTGCACTATTTTCTGAGTAGGCTACTGGGTTTGTGTATTCGTAATTTTCTATCGCTATTATGAAGAGCCATTTTTTAGGGTCTACTCTTTTAGATTTTGCTTTTCTTAGTAGAGAACCTATATCATCAACTCCTCCCTTTGTATTTTGAAGTAGTGCTATTTGTGCTTCTAAGGCTCGTTTTTGTGCTTTAAGTTGTTTTGCTTTTTTTAATGCTTTTTGCCTTTTTAATTCCTCTTTTTCTCTTTTTAACTTCAAAGCTTTTTGCCTCTTTAACTCTTTTGCTCTTCTTAATTTCTTAGCTTTTCTAATCTTTTTTTGTTTCTGTTTCCATTTATATGCTTTTACTTGTTTAGGGTAATTTTTTTGAATATACTCTTCCATAATTTTATCATATTCCATTTTAGGTATTGTAGTTGTTGAGTTTGTATCCCATCTAAAAGTTTCTTGCTCTATTTTTACTATTTTTTCTTTCGGCTCTACCTGTGACTCTACACACCCTGTAAAAAGTAAAAGCATTATTATAGATGTTAATATCTTTTGTTTCATCTATTTCCTTTTTGTAATTTTATTTTTATTTCTCTATCGTATCAATTAAATTATCCCACTCACTAAACCAAGTAGAGATTTCAACTGTTTTTAATAACTGATAAAAAAGATTAAACTCTTTCACTTCTATATCAAAACTTTCAAATACATTTTTAATAATATACTCTATATCATCTTTATCTGCTAAAGAGCTTAATCTTTTGTTATCTAACTCCTCTTTATGATACTCTTTTATCTCATTGTATGCTAAATCTTCAGCTAGTATAGCTCTATTAAATCCATTATCTATAATACTATCAGTTCTATCTCTCATAATTTTTAATAACTTTCTATCTTTATCTTCTATATACTGAACTTTAGTTTTTAAGAGTATCTCTGCATATTCTTCTATTTTTTCTATTATAATTGCTAACTCTTTATCTACCTTAAATTTTTTCATATATCTTTGTATCAAAATCGCAAATTTTTTATAATCTGTTAAAAAAACACTCTCTATCGTATAAAAATTCCAAATAACTATGGGAATTTTTAATGTATTTTTAAAACTTTTTTTCATTTTTTTAGATTGGGAAGGAGTTAAAAAATCTCTATCACATACTAAAATAGATTTATCCCATAATGATTGACCATTTTTTATATTTGAAAAAAACTGTTTGTAGGATTGAATATATTTAAAAATATTATCTATGCCATCAAATGACCAATAGGTAATATTATACTTTTTGTCCATATATTTTTTATCTAATATCTCTTGAATATATAAAGGGTCACTTTTCCCCTCTACCAGTATGAGAAAATCACTTTCTAAAGCATTTAATAGGTCTAAACTTGTTTCACTGCCTAAAGATTGTAACACTTTAAGATGCTTTGTTGGTTGCAATCCAAATTTGACACCATCTACTTTTTCATTATAGATACAAAAATACTCTTTCTCACTTACATCCTCAAGATGAAATATATTTTGAGGTTTAGAACTTCTTATTAAACTTTCATTGTGTGTTGTTAAAAAAAGTTGAATATTAGAAACAGATTGTACCAATACTTCTAAAAGTCTTTTTTGTATATCTCTATGTATATGAGAATCTGGTTCATCAAGAAGTACAATATTTAACTCACTACTTACCTCAACAATAGCTAATAATAACTCCATCATCTGAATAGAACCACTCCCTAACAAAGAGATATTTTTTAAGTTATCCAACACTCCTAACTGTATATCATAAGAGATATTGACATCCTCATTTTTATCACTATATTTTTTAAGTGAAATCTCTACTTTTCTGTTATATAAAATATATTCCAAATTTGTTATAAAAAGATTATATTTTGTTTCATCAAGTCCATAAATTCTATTTCTTAAAACTTCATTTGAACTTCTTTTTAATATTTTATCTTTGATGACAGGTGTTGTTTGAAACTGCTCGTGATTTAAAATATTGGCGATAGGAGATACAAATATAGTAGCGATAGGCTTCAAAGGATTATCAAAAAATCTATTAAAAAAGTTATAATCAAACTCTCTCCAATTTGATAAAAATATTTTATAGTTTAATCCTCTTGCTTGTTCAAGTCTAAACTCTATCTCTATAATATCTTGAAAACTATTTTTTATAGTTGCCTTTAAAAGAAGATAATCGCAAGAGAGATTGTGAAAAATATCGTTTTTAGAGGATGTTCTTACACTAATAATATCACTATATTCAAAATAACTTTGAAAAGTAGAGGGTGCATAACCTATCCTATATTCCCCTTTCTTTATTCCAAGTTTATTATCATTAGCATTCGTTTTATGTATCAACTTAGTATAAAACTCATTCCATAAAGATATCGCTTCCAATATAGTTGTTTTACCTGAATTATTATAACCTGTTAAAATATTTAATTTTTCATCAAAATGTATAGTTACATCTTTAAATTTTTTAAAATTGATTATGTTTAGTTTTATTAGTTGCATTTAATCTCCTTTAAATTTTACCAATTCTAAAAACAAGTGCAATTTTTAGAATTGGCGATTGATAAAAGGGAAAGTTGAAGTTAGTTTTTTTCTAATCCCTCTTAGTAGTCTTTCTCTTCTTCTTAGTAACACTCATCTGTTTTCTAGTTTTTGGAACACTAGATGTATTTGTATTATATTTACGCTCTTTTTTTCCACTACTTTTTTTATGTTCAGCTTTCAGTTTTAACTCATCTACATCTTTTCTTCTTATAGTTGGGTCTGGCTCGAAACCCTCTACTGTTTCTTGAGTGATTTTCTCCCCTATAAGACGCTCAACATCTTTAATATCATACTTTTCATAAATATCTATAAGAGAGATAGCCTCACCATTTCGCCCTGCTCTACCAGTACGTCCAACACGATGCACATAATCTTCAGGAATAGATGGAAGTTCGTAGTTTATAACATAGGGAAGATGCTCTATATCTAATCCCCGTGAAGCGATGTCCGTAGCTACTAAAACTTTAAAAGCACCCTCTTTAAACTGTGTAAGTGTTTTAAGTCTATTTGCTTTTGTTTTATCTCCGTGAATAACACCACATTTTAAACCATCTTTTTTAAGCTCAAGAGCCAACGCATCCGCACTCACTTTTGTACGTGTAAATACCAACACTTGAGGATAGTTTCTTGAACCTATAAGGTAAGCTAAAAGCTCTGCTTTACGGTTTGTATCTACCATATAAGCCACTTGATTTATAGTGTCTACTGTTGTATTTTTCTTTGCAGTTTCTATAAATGCTGGTTTTGTTAAAATAAGTTTTGAAAGTTTTCTTACTTTATCACTGAATGTAGCTGAAAAAAGTAGTGTTTGATGACGTTTTGGTAGTAATGGATGTACTTTTTTTATATCTTTTGTAAAACCCATATCTAACATTCTATCTGCTTCATCAAGAATAAATGTTGTTACACTTTTAAGCGATAAACCATTTTCAGTATGCTCTAACAAACGCCCTGGTGTTGCGATAATAATATCTACACCCTCTTTAATCTTCTGTTTCTGCTTCTCTAAATCTTTTCCACCTACAAGTATCATTATATTGATATTCATATTTTTAGCATAAGCACTCATATCTTCATATATCTGAATACTTAACTCTCGTGTAGGCGATAAAATAACAGCACGAACATCTTTACTCTCTGTTGGTTTTCTAAGCTTTTGTAGAAGTGGTAACCCAAATGCAGCAGTTTTTCCTGTCCCTGTTTGTGCAGTTGCAAATATATCACTCTTTGCTAAGACTAACGGAATAGCTCTTTGTTGGATTAATGTTGGGTGTTCATACCCTAACTCTTTAATAGCAGATAATAATGGCTTGATTAGCCCTAGTTTTTCGAATGACATAAATAAACAACCTTATAAAATATATAGGGAATTTTAGCATATTATTTAAAATCTAACTCCTCTTTTCCAAAATTTAAATCTTACTATAATTTTATTTTTTATCTATCTAATTTATAATATAATCATATCTAAAAACTAACTTTAGGATATTGTATGCGTTTAGAAAAAAAAGCTACTGTTGTATCAACATCAGTTGCAGGAGTTTTAGTTATTATGAAGATGACAGTTGGACTTTTGAGTGGGTCTATCGCTGTTTTAGCTTCTGCTATCGATTCATTTTTAGATTTAATCGTCTCTCTTTTTAACTATTTCGCACTCAGTAATGCTGAAAAAGACCCTGATGATAAGTTTCATTTTGGACGAGGAAAAATAGAACCTTTAGCTGCTGTAATAGAGGGAACTGTTATATCTCTTTCTGCCATTTTTATACTCTATGAAGCGATAAATAAGATAGTACACCCACGAGAGATGTCTCAGATGGTTGAGAGTATCGCTGTTATGATTGCCTCTTTTATTATCACGGCTGTTCTTGTTATATTTTTAAATTATGTAGCTAAAAAAACAAAAAATATGGTGATACGAGCAGATGCTTTACACTATAAAACAGACCTATTCTCAAATGGTGCAGTTTTAATCGCTCTAGCTCTTATCTCTATGACAGGAGAGCAGTTGATAGACCCTATTTTAGGTGTAGGTATCGCTTTTTATATGATATACTCTGCTATTCCTATCATTAAAGAGGGTGTTTTAATGCTTTTGGATGCTGCTCTTCCTGAAGAAGATATAGAAAATATTATTAATATAATTAAATCTGAACCTATCATTACAGATTATCACTATCTTCAAACAAGAGAGTCTGGTTCTCAAATATTTATCTCTGTTCATACTGTATTTAATGTTGATATATCACTATATGATGCCCATCTTATCGCTGATAAAGTGGAAGATAAGATAAAAAAACTGTTTAAAGATAAAAAGACTCATATATTAATTCATATGGACCCTTATGATGATTCTGAGATGAATAAGCTAGAAGATAGATATTAAAACAAAAGGAAAAATAGATGCAATATCCAGATTTTTATAACTCTATACCAACAATAAAAGTACAAGACCCTCTTTCCGATATACTAGGTAGTTTTCAATATGGAGAATATGAATTTTCATATGTAGATATAGTCAAAGCATCTGGACATAGTTGTCCAACTGTTGCAGGAGCTTTCATAGTAACTATGGTTGCACTTAACTCTCTTTATAATGGTGAAAGAGCTGTTAGAGGAGAGTTAGCAGTAGAGTTTAAAGATGCTTTAGAAGATGGTGTAACAGGGGTAATATCTAATGTTATATCTCAGATAACAGGTGCAACTCAAAAAAGTGGTTTTAAGGGTTTAAATAAAAAATTTGCTCGTCATTCTCTTATGAAATTTGATGCCATACTAGAGTATTCTATTAAATTTACTCGCTTAGATACAGGTAAATCTGTTGAAATCCAATATAACCCAAAACCTATTGAACAAAATATTTTAATGCCCTCTCTTATGCAAAAGGTTATGCAAAATAGTGCTACGGATGAAGAGTTAGAACTATTTGGTAAACTATGGCAAACAAGAGTTGCACAAATTTTTGAAAATATAGATAAAGTAATTTTAATAAAAGAGGTATAAAAAATGATAGTACATATAGTAATGTTCAAATTTAAAGAGGAAAACAAAACTCAAAATATTCAAAATGTTAGAGAGAAGTTAAACTCTCTTGTAGAAAAGATTTCAGAGTTACAATCACTAGAAGTTGGTATAGATTTCAATCAATCTGAGAGAGCATTTGACCTCTCACTATACTCTACTTTTCAAACTAAAGAGGATTTAAAAATTTATGCTGTTCATCCAGAACATCTTAAAGTTGTCAAACTTATTAAAAGGGTTACTTTAGAATCTAAAGTTGTTGATTATAGTTTATAAACTATCGATATGACGTTGCCTCAAAATAAGAGGCAACACAAAATGGTTAAAATGTAGATTGTTAATCGGTTTTTTTAAAAAATGATGAACACCACTCTCTTTCATCTTTGTATAACTCTCTTTCGTTTCATCCCCACTAATAGCAAAAAAAGTTTTTTTAAGAGTTGGAAGTAGATTAAATGCCGATTTTGCAAATTCAAATCCACTCATTAAAGGCATATTTATATCACTAAAGACTATATCAACACCCTCTATTTTTATAAACTCTAAAGCTTTATGACCATCGTCAAAAGAGAACACCTCATCATCCTCTACACCTAAATCTTCTAAGTAAGATTCTATTATCATTCTAACAGTGAGAGAATCATCTAAAATTATTATTTTCATAAATCCATTCTATCTTATTAACAGTAAACAACGACTTAATCAAGAATATCATGAAGCTTATTTGCATCACTCATCGTTTTGTTTACTTTGTCCCACTCCTCGTTTTTAATATTCTCTTTTAAAAGAGTTAACTCCTTCTCAAAGAGTTCTATCGCTTCTATAAGGTTTGAACTATTTTGTTTAAAAATATCTTCCCACATATAGGGTGAACTTTTAGCTAAACGGCTCATAGAACGGAACCCTCCAGCAGCTAGAGCCAATATATTATGTTTATTTTCCTGTTTCATAACAGTATTTGCAATAGAGTAAGAGATAGCATGAGGCATATGAGATATAAAAGCAGCATGACGGTCATGCTCTTGTGAACGCATAAAATATTTTTTCATCTCTAAACTTTTAAATATCTTTTTTGCTATCTCTCGCTGATGTTCTCCACTCTCTTCCAAATCACATAAAACAACAACTTTTTCTTTATATAATCCTTCAATAGCTGCATGAGGACCAAAATTTTCAGTTCCTGTCATAGGGTGAGCCCCTACAAAATTTTTCCGTATCTCTTTTGGTACAGAACTTAATATAAGCTCTTTTGTACTTCCTAAATCAATAATTGTAGTTTTTAAAGGTATATCTATCAATTTTTCAAGAGAAGCTATAACACCATTTACAGGAATAGCTAAAAATATAATATCGTACCTCTTTAGCTCTTCAAAGTCGATAATTTTTTCAACTAAGTTTAACTCTAAAGCATCTTTTTGATGTTGTTCATTATGGTCAACACCTACTATGGTTTTGATAAAATCCAGTTTTTGAAGACTTAGAGCCAATGACCCACCCATTAAGCCTAATCCTACTATTGCAATATTCATTCTTCATTCTTTCTATATTATTTGTGAAATTATACTAAGTTAACTTAATATTTACCACATAGTAGATAGAATTCAATTCAAATTATAAAGATGGAATTTTAATGAAAATATTTTTAGCCCTTGTGCTTTTTCTCCTCTCCACTCACTCTCTCGCACAAACAATCAAATCGATAAATTATGATGGAATGGTTCACCTTTCAAAACCCGTAGCACTTCGTATGCTGGATTTTGAGGTTGGTGATGATGTTGATGAAAAGACTATAAACAGATCGATTAAAAGATATTTTAATCAAGGTTATTTTAATGATGTATGGGTTGAGATAGAAAATGCAAACTTAACATTTTACTTTAAAGAGAAACCTATCATCTCTAAAGTTGCACTTAAGGGGTGGAAAGAGAATGATGAAGATGTACAAGAGAGTGTTATTCAGATAAAAAAAGGTTCTCTTTATAATGAAAAGAAACTAGAATCTGCCAAAAAAAGAATTATCGAAGCTATCAGTCAAGATGGGAAGATAGATAGTGTTGTAGAGATAGAGAAAGAGTATCTTGAAAATGGTAGTATAAAAATAACATTCCTAGTCAATGAAGGGGAAGAGATAGTCATAGATAAACTCAACTTTAGTGGAGTAGATGGTCTTGATGCCGAACTATTTGATGATGTTATAGCCAACAAAGAACATCAATGGATGGGTTGGTTATGGGGTCGTAACGATGGAAAAATGAGTCTACAAGATTTAGAGTATGACAATCTACGAATTAAAGACCTTTATATGCAAAATGGATATTTAGATGCTATTGTAAAAGAGCCTTTTGTAAGAGTAAACTTTAATCATTATTCAGCAGATATAAGTTATGAAATTCAAGAGGGTGATGTTTATACTATAAATAGTATCTCCATAGAGTTAGATAAAAATATTATAGATGAGAAGCTATTAAGAGAGAAGATGAAGTTAATTGAGGGAGAGGTTTTTAATATTAAAACTTTTCGTGAAGATGCAGATAAAATAAAAACAGCTATTGCTGATTTAAGTTATGCTTTTGTGCAAGTTACACCTGATTTAAAAAAAGACAAAGAGAAAAATAGTGTAGATATTATCTTTAGAGTGAGAACTGGAGATAAAGTAAAAATAAGAGATGTTGTTATCTCTGGAAATACAAGAACATTGGATAGAATTATTCGTCGAGAGATATTTTTAGGACCTAACGATATGTACTCTCTAACAGATTTAAGAGATTCTCGTCACGCATTAGGACGATTAGGCTTTTTTGATGGAAACACTATCGAAGAGCGTCGTGTAGATAATCAAACAATGGATTTAGTTATAAAAGTAAAAGAAGCTCCAACTGGAAATATTCAGTTAGGTGGTGGATATGGAAGTTATGGTGGTTTACTTCTAAGTGTTTCTGTTGAGGATAGAAATATCTTTGGTTCAGGTATAAATGTTGGAGTGAAAGCTGAAAAATCAGAGATGACAAGAAATGCCTCGTTCAATATCTCAAATCCTAGATTAAATGATAGTGACTTTAGTGGTAATTTCTCTATTTTTAAATCCGTTTCAAATTATAATGATTATAATGTTGATTCAGAGGGTATTACTATCGGTGTAGGTCATCGATTTTCAAGATTTATAAGTGGTTACTTAGGGTATGGCTATTCAAAAAATAGTTATACATTTAACTCTAGTTTAGACCTTTCTCTTATAGATACATTCTATTTTGAAGATTATGCAAAAAGTTCAGTTACAATTAGTGGTAAATTTGACAATACAGATGATTATTATCTTCCACGTGAAGGATTTACCTTTAAACAAAGCTTTGAAAAATCTGGTGTAGGTGCTGATGCAAATTTCTTTAAATCAAGAACATCATTTAGTAAATTTTATGGATTAAAAGATTATCTCTCTTTTGATGCTATCTTTAGATATAAATCTCGTTTAAACATTATTGTAGACAATGGATACACTCCTATCGCTGAAAAATTTTATATGGGTGGGATTGGTAGTGTTAGAGGGTATCAATCTTACTCTTTATCCTCTACACTTATAGATGATAAAGGTATCACTCGTCGTATAGGTGGAAAACAAACATTTTCAAATAATATAGAACTTAGCTTTCCTCTTGTTGAAAAAGCAAAAATGCGTTTAGTTACCTATTTAGATTGGGGATTTATTGGGGATGATAAATTAGATGAACTCTCTCGTGGTGGATATGGTGCAGGAGTAGAATGGTTCTCACCTGTTGGACCTATTCAACTTATGTTCTCAAATCCACTTGGAGATAAAGCTGGAGATAAAATCTCCCACTTTGATTTTATGATGGGACGAAGATTTTAGAAATTAATTCTAAAATCTTTGTAACTAGCAAGTTTTTTTACTGCCTCTTTACTGAGGTATGATTGTTTCTTACTCACTACATTTAAAATACCCTCTTCAAACTCTAATTCAAAATCTATATTTCTAGGTTTATGTGTTAAAAGAGCTATACTCAATGACAATATATAACTTAAACCATCTAAAGTATTAGCATCTGGTAAAAGTTGTTGATACTCTGTTATATACTTTTTAGGTAACATATTTATCGCATATTTTTGAAGTGTTGCTATCAAAACTATTTCACTATGTTTAAATCCATACTCTAATGATGTTTCAATAGGATAATAGCTATATTTATTTCCAAAATAAAGTTTTGCCGATAAGCCCAACTCATATCTATACTTTTTATCTAAATTAAAATAATCACTTGTTAAATCAAAAATATTTTTTACAATACTATTTAACTGATTTGTATAGTTTGTATCCTCTATATATCTATCGATTAAATATCTAACAGAACTATTATAGTTATGTGGAAAACGATGTTTAGAGTGTCTTAATAAATCTGAAAGATATACACCCTCTCTTAAACCAACTCCACTACTAATAATATTTGCTATCTCTATTTTAAGTAAAATTCTCTCTACTATCAATGCACCAGACTTGATATTATCTAAACGATTATTATCGATGCCTAATGATTTTAACTCATCATTATTAGTTGTCGCCAAAATTTTAGATATAAAAGTCTCTAAATTCTCTTTTGAATACTCATACGCATGAAGTTGCTTAAATGGATAGTTACTATTTTTCATAATAGCCATTGAGATAGAACGAAATGTTCCCCCAATACCAATAAGTGTTGATAGATTTATATCTAAAGTATCTATCTTTTGTAACTCATTATCTATATACTCTCTTGCTTCAATTAGATTATTTTTATCTAAAAATAGCTCTTTTACTCTTAATGTACCGATATTTAAAGAGAGTGTATGAGATATATTTGTATCATTAATAATAGCAAATTCAGTAGACCCACCACCTATATCGATACTACAAGAATTTTTCTGTTTAGGAAGAAGATTAGCACAAGCGATAGCACCAAAATATGCCTCTTTTTGTCCATCTATTATTTTAATATTGAGTTTTAATCTATCTCTTACTTTATGAATAAACTCTTTTTTATTTGGAGCATCTCTTAAAGCAGATGTAGCAACACATAAAATTTTTCGACTTTTGTATGATTTACTAATTGATAAAAAATCATCAAGTGCATCAAAAGTTCTTTGCATAGGAATCTCTTGTAAATTGCCACCATTTTGGTAGCTATTTTCAGAGATTCTTACTCTACTTTTCTCTTCATGAAGAATATGAAATGAGAAACGAGATGTTTTTTCATAAACAACCATTCTAACAGAGTTAGAACCTATATCTATGACAGTAACTCGTTTAGCCAAGTTACTTACTCCTCTTCTAAGTTTTTAAATTTAAATTGAAGTTCTGCAATAGTTTCAACATTATCTTTATCTATAACTATACAATCAACTGGACAAACGGAGATACAAGCTGGTTCATCATAAACACTTACACATTCAGTACATCTATCTGGGTCTATATAGTAGATAGGGTCGCCCTCTTCTATTGCTGTTGTCGGACACTCTTCACGACATGCGTCACATGCTATACACTCATCATTTATCAATAAAGCCATTAAAAAACCTTCTTTTTTATTTGAAAGATTTATATCTAAATATTGCTTTATTATATTTTAAACTGGAACTGTATCTAAATATTTAAATTTTAAATTTTAAATTTTAAATCTATTGAAATTTATTAGAAAATAATATCAAATTATAATATTTATTTAGCTATTATAATAAAATTTTGAAATTAAGGATTATTTATGCAAACCAATTCAACTTTCCACAACTCAACACTACATCTTATTGTAGATGGACATGTTTCAGGTATATCAGAAGTGATGACAATTACAAATATTTTTTCTGAATATTCGCAAGCTCGTGTTATAGAATTAGAGTTTAATGATGCTTTTGTTATTCCATCTGCATTGATTGGACATCTACTTAAACTTGTAAATGTAGACCAGAAAAAAGTTATGATTAAAGCAAAGCGTCATGAATTGAAAGATTTGATAAATGATTTAAACTTAAATACAGCATTTGATGTTAGATAAATATCATGAATCAATTTAAAAGAAAAACATCCATAAGCACAAGAATCCATCTTACTTTGATTATATCGATGGTTATCGGTCTATTTATTATTAGTGTAACAGCTTATTATAGTATCAAAGATGTTAAACAAGATATTTATAAAACAGAGACACATCTAATAAAAAACTATATGGAACAGTCTCTCTCCGAAAAATACGCTGTTGGTATAACCAATGCACTTATGCTCTCACATAACTCTGTTTTAATAGATGCACTAAACTCTAATAATAAACAAAAAGCATTTCATGAAACAAAAGTATATATGAAAAGTTTTAAAGAGGGAACAAAATTTAAAAATATCAAAATTCATATTCATGATGCAGATGTTCATAGTTTTTTAAGAGCATGGAAGCCTACTAAAAATGGTGATGATTTAAGTGGCTTTAGAAAAACAATTCTTGAAGTAAAAAGAACTCAAAAACCACTTGTTGCTATTGAAGTTGGTCGTGCTGGTCCTACTGTTAGAGGACTAGCACCTATGTTTAAAGATGGTAGATATATCGGTTCTATTGAGTTTATGCAAGGATTTAACTCTGTTGTAAAAGAGGCTAAACATTCTATCGATTCATCTGTATTAGTTTTACTCTCTAAACATATGGAAAGTACAGCCACTCTTTATAGTACACAAACAGCAACTCGTATAGCTGGAATGATTATCGCTCAAAACGCTACAACAGCGGACAAAAATTTAGTATCTCAAATAAAAGACAAATCTCTAAGTGAATTAAAAGCTGGTTTAGTAACTAGAGATTATTTTATTCGTACTGTACCTTTAAAAGATTTTAAAGGTGATATTATCGGTTATACTATTATCGGTAAAAAACTTTCATTAGTTGAAAAAACTATTGACATATCTGTAAACTCTTTAATTACACAACTAGGAATTATGATAGCGATAGATTTCCTTGTATTAACTTTTCTATTTTTAATTATCAACAGCACTATTAAAACACCTGTAAACAACTTAATACAAGTTGTGAAAGATTTATCAAGTGGCAATGGGGATTTAACAAAAAGATTACCAATTAATGCTAAAGATGAGTTTGGAGAGGTAAGTTTTTATATCAACCATTTTATTGAGATTATTCAAGATTTGATTATCAACATAAAATCGATTGCAGATGAAAATGAACAGCTTAGTCGCTCTATTTTAGATGGTTCTACTCAATTAGAGAAACTATCTAAAAAACAGTTTGAATCTGTTAATGAATCAAATCAACTTACAGGTGAAGCAAAAAGTGATTTAGATTTATCTGAAGAACTAGCAAATAAAACTTCTCAAGATATTCATGAAAGTGTTAATGTCTTAACTCAACTTGAAGATATTAGTAATATTGTTATTGAATTAATCAATTCAGATAGTGAAAAAGAGAGTGAATTAGCTGATAGAATTAGCTCTTTAGCAATACAAACAAATGAGATAAAAAATATCTTAAATATCATTAAAGATATAGCTGACCAAACAAACTTACTTGCTCTTAATGCTGCTATTGAAGCTGCTCGTGCAGGAGAACATGGTAGAGGGTTTGCTGTTGTTGCTGATGAAGTTAGAAAACTTGCAGAGAAAACTCAACGAAGTATCAGTGAGATAGATGCAACTGTTATGGTTGTTGTTCAGAATGTTCAAGAGATATCAGGTGAGATGAATGAAAATAGTGAAAATATTCATAACTTAAATGATAAAACAAATACGATGTTAACTATTCTTGAAGAATCTAAAAACACTTCAAATATAACAAAAGTAGCCTCTATTCAATCTGCTGAAAAAACAGTTCTTATAGGATTTAAGATTAAATCTCTTTTTGAAGTGATGAAAGAAACATTAGAATCAACTCAAAATACAAAAGATATTTCAGATAAACTTGATGAACTAGGTAAAAACCTAAAAAATAGTTCTAACGATTTAACTATAAAACTCAAAGAGTTTAAAACAGTTTAAAGGATGATTATCATCCTTTAACTCTAGGTAAGATACAGGAGAGTTTAGAGTTTAGTTGCAAAGATGCAACTGTTCCTTGCACTCCATCTTTTCTATTTTCTAAAGATATTTTTGCACCCAGTGCATCGGATGCACTCTTCGCTAAAAAGAGACCTAATCCAACCCCCTGTTTATCACCCTGTCTTTTAAATGGTGCAAACAGGTCTATTGTAGCATCAATCCCACAACCCTCATCTATCACCTCTATAAGTAATCCTACATCATCTTGAGAACTTCTTAATATTATGTTTTTATTCTCTGGAGTAAACTTTAAAGCATTTTGTAAAAAGTTTTGAATAATTTGATTTAAAAGAGTCACTTGAAGTGTTGCCATAAAACCACTTGGTTGAAAATCTATCTCTAATCTTTTTTTATCATTTTCAGCTAAAAGATGAAAGTCATCTGCTTTTTGCTTCAATATTGCTATAACGTCCACATGAATAGGTTTATCTAGTTGTGCACCCTCTTGACGACCAATATTTAAAATATTTGAAACTATTATATTCATATCATCTACTGTTTTTGTTGTAACATTTAAAGCATCTATATACTCTTCAGGTGTTCTTTTTTTGATTAATGTAACTTGATTTTTAAGTTTTATAACAGCTAATGGTGTTTTCAACTCATGTGCTGTTCCTATAAAAAGCTCTTTTTGATACTTTACAAAATTTTGAATTCTTCCTATAAGATGGTTTATCGTTATCCCCAATGATTCAAACTCTTGAGGTAACTCCTCTATTTTTATAGGTTCTATAATATGCTCATTCATATTTGAAAGTCTAGCACTTAATATTTTTAATGGTGCAACTAACATCTTTGATAAAGCGATAGCATATACAATAACAAGTGCAAAACCAGCAATATTTATTATAAAAATATAGTGTAAAATTTTATCTAAAAGTGTAACTGTTTGTGTTATCTCTTTTGTGACTTTTAGATAGCTCTTATTATCTAAATTAAAAGGATAAAATAGTGTAAGATAGGAGTGTTTATCTACCGTTGTTACATATACATCAATATCTATTTTTTTATATTTTAGATAAACAACTTCAATATTTAATGATATAAGATTTCCTGTAATAAGATAATTATTTGTATCTAAAATTGATTTATTAGTTGATATATTCTTAGCATATTGAAGCAGTTCTAAACGTTTATCGTCATAGATAGATTTTTCAATATAAAGATATAAAAATGAGGAAAATATCACTATCATAGAGGAAAGAGATAATAGAAGTTGTATTAAGAAGTTTCTTCTTATACTGTGTTTGGAAAGGTTTGAAAACATTATGAAAATACCTTTTTAAAATTATACTATATAAAAAATCATATAGTATAATCTTTTAAAAAGATAAGACTAGTTTATCTCTTTAGGGAAACAAAATCTATAACCACGACGACGAACAGTTTCGATAGTAGTGATATTTAATGGTTTATCCATTTTTTGTCTAATCTGATTGATAGCAACTTCAATTACATTAGGAGTTACTAACTCTGGTTCTTCCCAAATTGCATCAAGAAGTTGCTCTTTAGAAACGATTTGGTCACGGTGACGAGCTAAATGAGTTAATACTTCAAAAGGTTTCCCTTTAAGTTCTATCTCTTTATCTTGATATGTAATTTTTTCCTCTTCAGGATTGATAACTAAATCTTCGATTTCGATAATATTACTTCCACCAAAACGTAAACGTGCTTCGATACGAGCGATAAGAACATCAAAATCAAAAGGTTTTCTAATATAATCATCAGCACCAGAATTAAGTGCTTCTATCTCACTTGCATTATCATCTCTTGCAGAAAGTACAACTACTGCTGTTTTAGGAGTATTTGTCTTAATATTACCAATAATATCTACTGAATTACCATCTGGTAACATCCAGTCCATCAAAACTAAATCATAATTACGAATATCAAGATAATACTCACCATCTTTAAGTGTCTCAACAACATCGCTTTGGTAACCAAACTCTTTTAGTCCCTCTGCTAACATTTTATTTAATGTTACTTCGTCTTCTATAATTAAAATTCGCATTAATTGTTTCCTGTATATATATTTTTGTGGAATGATACCATAATTTTAGGTTAATTTAAAGTTTTTTTCAATTTTCTTTAAAAAAAGTTAAAGTTTCAATTAAGATTTGAATCTATACTCTTCACTCACACTAACTATACAATCATCCATTATAGAGGGTTTCGTTATTTTTAAAAAAAGGGAATCTATGAGGGGAAAACTTTTTTGTAGGTTTATACTTAAAAAGGAAAGAGCATCCTCTATAAGAAGAAATTTTTGCTCTTTGATATGAAATTTTATAAACTCTGAAACCTCAGCATAATTTATAAAATCTCCTTTGTAGTCATACTCTATCTCAACATTGATAACTATATCTTGAGGTGTAACTCTTTCAAAATCTAAAATCCCTATAATTGTTTGAAACTTTAAATCTTCTATATAAATAGTCATTATATAACTCTACTCTCTTTACCTTGTACTACACGTATAATATTTGGAATATGTTTATAAAATAGAATAAACACTATCAAAACAACAGGAGCATGGCTCATAGTCGGGTCTATAATAAAACTAGAGATTAAAAGTGATAAAACACCTAAAAGAGAAGATACAGAAGAGATACGAATAGTTTTAGCACTCACACCCCAAACAACTAAAGCAACAATAGTCTCAAGAGGAAGCATAAACATCATAACCCCCATACCAGTAGCGATACCCTTACCACCCTCAAAGTTTAAATATGGAGAGAAACAGTGTCCAATAACAGCTAAAACAGCTATACCCCATAAAGTAGCTTCACTTAAACCTATAAAATAAGCGATAGCTAAAACAAAAACACCCTTAAAAGCATCCAAAGCTAAAGTGATAGCACCAAGTTTTTTTGCTAGTGCAGGATTTTTCTCCTTTACCACTCTCAAAACATTAGTCGCACCAATACTACCCGACCCACTTGCTTTAACATCTACTCCAGCAAATTTCTTTGCTAGTAAAAGACCAAAAGGGATACCAGCAACTAAGTAAGCCATTATAAAAAATTGTGCATTTGTATTAAATAAAAAATCCATTTGTAACCTTATCTATTTTAATAAAGCAAATATATCTAGTTATAGCTTTAATGCCACTTTTTCAAACTATTAAATCTCTTTACAATAAATTAACATTTATACACACTAAAATCTAACCCTATGAGAATCATGAAAATTATAAAGATTTACTTTATGTTTTGTATCAAAAGAGTATATAAAAACAACACCTGCTGATATATCTTTAAAAGCAGACATCTGTTCATAGGAAAAAGTACCTGTTATATCTAACTGCTTAGTAAAAGAGTAGGATGAAGCTATATCTATCTTAAATGTAACTCCACTCTCATCATATCCCTTTACATCTCCATACAATCCTTTACTATTGTCATCTGCAACAGGATACTGCTCTACATCATCAACACGAAATGTTTCATATCCTAAAGAGGTTTTAAACTTCCAATAAAAATTATCTGTAACAATGTCGGTAATATCTATCTCTATATTTCCTAAAAGAAACTGCTGAGGACTAAAATATCCTCCATGACCATAAGTAAAAAGGTCACTATTAAAATCGTATTTGTCATAAACAAAAAGAAAACTATAATCTATATAGGTAAAAATATCCGTTTTAGCTGAGTAACCGATAGAACTAACAGCTTTTAACTCCGAATTTTCTTTTATATGATGACCCTTTATAGATGGATAAGATGCTAGAGTAAAACTATATGATATATCTGAGTTATAACTCATATCTAATTCTATACCTGTTTTAAAAACTCGACCCCATCTTATATCTCTATTTTTTGCCTCGACACTTTCCCCCACAGAGGAGAGCATAGAATCTTCATCTCTTTTTTGAATAAATTTTAGGTTTAAATTTAGTTTACTGATAGCACCATGAAATGAGACAAATCCCATCATTTTTGGAATTATATCTGCTCCTAAAGGAGTAGACCCTATCTCTAAATCGATATATTTTGTTTCAAGACCTAGATTAGCTAAAAAAGCTGTATGGGAAGAGCTTTTATTTTCATTGTACTCATAACCTAATCCGTATGTTAAACTATTTTTATCATTACTACCTTGAAACTCATCATAAAGATTTAATATATCAGCATCTATATAATAGTGTCCATAATCTTCGTTATACATATCAAAATCGATAGGAACAGAGGATTGAGTAAAACTATGTAAACCATCTTCTATACTTCGTTTTGTGTAGTAAATCCCCCCTGCTACAAGATTAATTTTATTTCTATTATATTTATAACTCTCTTTTATCTTAAGTTGTAACTCATCTCTCTCTTTAGTATCTAAAATATTAACTGTTACCTGTTTTGCTTCTTGAAGTTCATCCATAGCTATAAAATATTTTACCTGTTCTGGGTATCTATCTTCATCTGTTGTATATTTCGTAACAATTTTTAAGAGTTGGGTCGCTTTGTTATAGTTTTTATCATTAAAAGCACTCAAAAACTGAGCATCTGTATCTTCAAGAGTTCTTCCATATTGTAGATTTACATTCTCAAATATTTTTTCAGCATCTGTATAATGTTTAGAATGAAAAGCACACCACCCATGCATTCGCTTGTACTCGACATCATCCTTTTCTGTTAAGATATTATTTCCATATTCAAAACAGAGCTTATACTCCTCATTGTTAAAATATTTGATAAATTTTCTATTTTTATACTCTCTATCTAGTTTAGTTAAAACCATCTGTTCCTTGTCTGACTCAAATTTATAGAGAGAGTTTTTCATAAATTTTTCAAACTCTGCAAACCTTTTTGACTCTTTTAAAAAGTGAAGATAACGAAGTGTTAATTCAAAATCATGGGGATAACTATTTATTATATCTATATAAAGAGTATCTATTTTACTCTCGTGTATTGCACTATCCATCTTGAAAAGTGCTAATTTTTTATACTTAAGGTCTAAAAGATTATACCAATAATCACTTTTTATATCATCTCTTAGATGATAAGCTGAATCATAAGCTATAAATATACTATCTTGAGAACCACTCTCTTGATAAACCTCTTCTGCTGAAGAGAGTGCTTTTCTATCATTTTTCAACTTATACGCTGAGTGCATTACACCTTCGAGACAGTTATATTGATGACTTACATCACATGAGTTTTCAAAGAAAGTTAAAGCTTTTTCATACTCTTTATTATGAAAGCTATTCCACCCAGCATCTAAATTTTCTTCATAAATTACTTTATAATAAAACTCTTGAGCATCACTTGAAACAGAAGCTATGGGATTTAAAATCTGCTTTGCTTGGAGATACTCTCTATTTTTTAGATGTTCTCCAGCTTTTTTAAATGATATATCTATATAAAACTGAGAGGCTTTCCTATAATATGCTACATAAGGAACTATCATCTTTAAAGCCTCTATCTCTTTACCAGATAGTTTTAACTGGAAAGCTTTTTTATATATTCCATCAAAAAGTAAATCTCTAGTATTTTTAAAATCATTTTCTCTTAAAAGTTTTTCTGCTTTATAATATGAACCATCTTTTATTAGGAGATTTGCTTCAATTATTAAAGCCTCATTCATCTTTTGAAATTGAGGATATTGCGCTTTAAATCTTTTTAAAAGTATGATAGCTTTAATATACTCTCTCTTTTTCATATAACCATCATACTCACGAAGAATAGAATCATAATAGAGTTGTGCAGTTTTTTTACTTTTATCTTTATAATAATAGATATATTGTCGTACTTCAGAGTAATCTTTATTTTGTAAAGAGATAAGTGCTATGGCATAACTATGCTCTAAATCGTTATTTTCTCTATACAGTTTTGAGAAGATAAAAAGTGCTTTATCATACTCTTTTTTATCATATGCATCATACCCCTCTTGCAAATCATACTTTGGAACAGGTTTAGCTAAATCTTTAAGTTCTGGATAGAGTGTTATATATCTATTTTTTAACTCTAATGCACGAACATTTCTTGTTGCTTTTGTATATTTGTAATACTCTGAAACGATAGAATCATAAAAGAGTTTGGATGCTTTATCACTTGTATGAATATATATTTTTAGATTATTTCTAACTTTTTTATAACTCTCTTTCTTAAAATATACCATTGCCAAAGCATACGCATTTTCTAAATTATTCTCTTTTTGATAGAGCATAGAAAAGATAAAAAGAGCTTTATCATACTCTTGTCGATTATAAGCATCATACCCTTTTTTCAAATCATATTTTGGTTTAGGTTTGATTAGGTTTTCTAATTTTGGATACTCTTTTATATACTGCTTTTGTAACTCTAATGCCTTGGCATTCCGACCACTTTCTATTAAACTATAATACTCTGCAACGATAGACTCATAAATAAGAGCAGAACTTTTTGCATCTCTTTTTCTATATTTAGATAATAATTTTCTGACTCTTTCATATCGTTTTTCCATTAAAAATATAAGTGTTAACGCATATGTATTTTCAATATTTTTTTCATAACTATAAAGTTTTAAAAATATCTTTTTTGCTTTTTTATATTTTTTCTTCTCATACGCATCATACCCATTTTTTAAAGTTATCTCTAGTTTAGGCTTTATTAAATTTTTAAGTTTTGGATATATTTGAATATACTTTTTTTGAAGTGCTAATGCCTCTTTATTTCGCTTATTTTTTGTATAAAAATAATATTCATTAACGATAGAATCATAATATAAAGCAGATGCCTTTTTATCTATCTTATAAAATGGTTTTAAATAAAACCTTATATCTTTAAATTTATTTTGCTTTAAAGAGATTAAACCCATCGCATAACTATTTTCAAAACTTCTTTCTCTTTGATAAAGTTTTAAAAATATTCTATATGCTTTTTTAAACTCTTTGTTATCATAAGCTTTATATCCATTTTTAAGATTATATTTATTCATTAGAACCCATAATTTTTTAAGTTTTGGATACTCTTTAACATATCGTTGTTGAAGAGATTTTGCTTTACTTTTTTTATTTTGTTTTAAAAATAATTGATACTCCTCTACAATAGAGTTATAAAAAAGTTCTGATGATTTTGAGTCATTTTTTGTGTAGGGTTTACTATATTTTCTTACTTTAGAGAACTGTTTTAATTTAAAATAGACGAGAGCCAAAGCATAACTATGCTCCAAATCTTGCTTTTTCTTATAAAGTTGTAAAAATATAGTTTTTGCTTTGCTATATTTTGCATCATCATAAGCATTATATCCATCACCTAATGTTAATAGTTTCTCTTTTTTCTTTAACTTTTTTTCTAAAGAAACAACACTATATCTTAGTTTTAATTTTTCTAAGAGAGCTATATTTTTATCATAATCTTTTGTTGAGTTTGTATCATTACAACGTAGCGAAGTTACTTTCTTTTTTTTATATATATAACATTTAAGACCCAGCTCACTATATTGTTTCTCTTTACGTTCAAGTATATCCATATACTCAAGTTTACCCCTCATCATCTCAAAAGTAACATAGAGTTCTTTTGAGCTATCAGTTGCATATATATTAGTGTAAAAGAGTAAGAAGATAAAGAGAGTACGCATAGTAGTCATCAGTTTCCTTTTCTATTCTAGCATTTAATTTTTTCTCAAAAAGTGAACTATCTATTGAAAAAAGTTTAGCTATCTCTATATAGATAGCCAAATGTCCAAAAGATAGATTATAAAAAGAGATACTCCCTTTTTCTAGTTCTACAACACCTAATGGAAGAGTATTCATCATATCTATATATCTTTTATAGGGTTGTAACAACTCTTTTTTTATTTTTAAGGGTAGATTACTTCTTATTATATTTAAAGGAATTCGAATAGCATCATATCCAAAATATTTATCATTTAGGGGTAGAGAATAGTTATTTTGTTTAGAATTATAAAAAATCCAGTCAGAGTTAAGTTCTAAAGATGAAAACCGTGCTTTTTTTAGAAGTAATATAGAGCTTTTAATAAGCTTTTTCCATATAATATCCTGAGTATGAATAGCCATATATTCAAAAATCTCAAAAATAAGGTAGGATGGATTTAATTTCATCTTATGATATTTTAATAAATTCTTTTCCCATGGTAGCAAAAAAGTATTTCTATTTTTAGAGACTAACTGATATTTCTTTATAGCATATATCAACCTATCTGCATCTTTTTTATAGGGATAAAATTGTGTGTTTTCATACATAAGATATAGAGAGTACGCTATCCATAAATTAGCATCTGAAGCACTTGTTAAATCTAAAGTACACCAACAATCTTTCCCTATATCTTCACCCCATTTCCAACCAAATAAACCAAATCTATTTCTAACTAAATTTCGTGTACTCCAATTATATACTTTTTGAAATGTTTCTATATCATCCATTTTATAGGCAAAATAGAGAGCATAGCCTATCCCTTCGGTATGTGTTACTGAACCATTTTGAGGGTCTATCACTCTTCCATCTTTTTGAATAAAGTTTTGTTTAAAATCACTCCATACTCTCTCTTGAATGGAGGAAGCAAAAAGAGAGGCATAGAGTAAGAAGAGAAGAGTAAAACTTTTGAGCACTCTTTTATCGACCCTCAAAAAGTCGTTTAAGTTCTACACCAATAGATGAATCTGTATATATTTTAGTAAATTTTACTTTATCTTTTCTAAAAGTTTCATAGAGTTTACTATCATGAAGTTTGACTTTTTTTACATAGCTTTGAATACTATGTGTATTAAAATCACCCTCAAGTGTAGTTCCACTCTCAGGATCGATTAATGATGAAAACCCTATTTTTGGTGGATTTTCTTCAAATTTATCCCTTACTATAATAGCGATAACTTCGTGCTTTTTCGCTAAAAGTCTAAAGTTTGGTATTTCGAAAAAATCTCCTATAACTAAAATAAGTGATTTTCTTTTTAAACGTTTAAAAAGAGTATCTGAAAGATTTTTAAAATCTATCTGTTGATTAAGAGCATCAAAATTTAAAATCTCATCAACACTCTTCTGAATTTGGTTTGTTTTTTTACTTGGTCTAAGGTGAGACACCATCTGATTTGTAAAGATATAGGAACTTAATAGGTCTCCATTTTTAACAACAGAAAAACTTAAATGTGCTACTATTTCAGCAATAGTTTCCTGTTTAAATTTTTTAGAACCAAAATGGACACTTCCATTTAAAGCAGAAGCGAGAACAACATTTAGTTCTCTCTCCTCTCTAAAAACTTTTATATAGGGAGTTTGCATCTTTGCGGTAATATTCCAATCAATATGGCGAATATCATCACCTGCCATATATTCGCGAAGCTCTACAAAATCGTAACCTTCACCTTGAAAAATAGAGGGATTATTTCCTATCATCTCACTAAAAACTTGTCGTTTTGCACGTACTAAAATCTTTTTTAATTTACTCATTATATTATCTCATATATTAGAATTTATCTGATTTAAATTTCAGTCAATAGTATAACAGATGGCTAGTTAATAAAGAAAGAGTTTTTTAGCCTATCTATTTACCTATTTCAAAACCGATAAGAGTTATATCATCATTTCTATCATTATCTATCACTTCAGATTCATATTCATTCAGTTTTGTTTGGAAAATTGTTTGAAGTTCAGACATAGATTTTGTATGATTTTCCTCTATAATTTTACTAAACCTTTTTTTACCAAATGGAAAATCTTTTTTACCTCCATTTTGGTCTAAATAACCATCTGTTGTACAGTAAAACTTCATCCCCTCTTTAACATCTATAATACTCTCTTTATACTCATAATTTATATCACATTTTTTATACCCTACTGAGTAACGGTTTCCTTTGAGTGTATGAAATGTTCCATCTGGGTCTGTATAAAAAAGAGCTGTTTCCGCACCTGCAAATTTCAATATTTGAGTTTTTTTATTGTAATAGATAATTCCACCATCAAAACCTGCATTACTGAGGCTATTTGTTGATTCTTGACGGAGTAATCTTTTCATCGTTTTATTAAAATAACCCATAATAATAGCGGGGCTTATATCAAACTCAGAATGTTCTTGTATTTTTGCTACTATCTCTCTCTCTATCGATTTAACTATCATCGTTACAAAGGCCCCTGGAACACCATGACCTGTACAATCTATAAAAAAGAGTAGAGATTCATCTTTATTTCTCAGTTCATCAAAAAGCCAAATATCTCCACCAACTGTATCTTTTGGTGTCCATGTTACAAAATGGTCTTTAAAAAATGGCTTCATCGCTCCTGTTTGAGGGATTAATGCACTTTGAATTAGACTAGCATATTTTATAGAGTCTTTAGTATGTTTATGAATAAGCTCTACCTCTTTTTTTGCTTTTTCTAAATCTACTGTTCTTTCTTGAATTTTTATCTCTAAATTTACTGTTAAATCCTCTACCTCTTTTCTGTTAGTAATGTCATATCTAATAGCTGTAAACCCACAACTATCATCTGTCTGTGTACATTTTGGAGATATAATAGTATATACCCAATAAAAACTACCATCTTTTTTAAGATTTTTAATCTCACCTTTCCAAATTTTATTGGCTTTAATAGTTTTCCATAAATCTTGAAAAACCTTTTCACTTACATCAGCATGTCTTACTATTTTATGCGATTTTCCTAAAAGTTCCTCTTTTGTATACCCAGAAATATTACAAAATGCTTGTGATACATAAGTGATACGACCATATTCATCTGTTTCACTTGTAATAACATTTTTATCCATTATTTGCATAAGATTTGCAATATTATTGTGCATTTTCATACTAACATTTATACTTTCATTCACAGATTTTGTCATCTCTCCAAACTCATCATTTGAGTGGATTTTTATCTTTACGACCTCTTTTGTTGGGTCTTCTAAATAATTAAAAAATGAGTTCAAACCTCTTTGAAACTCTATAAGTGGTTTGGTAACAACTATTCTAATAACTATAAAAATAATAGTTGCAAAAATAATACCTGCGATTATGAACACAAAAACTTGATTTTTTAACTCTTTAGAAACTCTCTCTTTTATATGGGTAGCTTCCTCTTCAAAAGATACTAAATTTTCTTTCTTTATCTCTTCAATCTGTTCTATAATTTTAGAAGTATCATAATATACTTTGACATAACCGATATTATCATCTTCAAATATCATATTGTATTCTAAAAATTTCAGCTCTTTTAACTCATCTGGAATATATGTTAAAAATTCAACATTTTGATTATATTGAATTCCGACGATATTTATATCATTTGCCATATTATCAAACAGTAAAACAGCTACTGTTATTTCATTGTCAAGTAAGAATTTAAGAACATTATCTTTTATGGTTGTATTATCAAGATTATATAAAGCATTAGCAAGAGAGCTTTTGAGAATTTTAGAAAGTTTCATTAAATTGGTTGTCGTAATTATGATTTTATCTTCTGCTACATCATTTAACTGTTTTATAATATACTCTTTTTGTTTCGATTGAATAGTAGTTATAATATCACTTTGAGTCCTATAATTATATAAATCGATAGTCCACAATATAATAGTTAAAGAGGTAAGAGTTGCTAAGAGAGTTTTTGTTAATATATTCATCTGTATCCTAGAGTCTTACTTATAAATATTTTGATAAAATATCTTGATATTGTTGAGTCTTTTTAAACTCTTCTAATCTATCTGAAAATCTATCTACAAACTCTTTTGAAACAGTTTTTTTTGAAAACATAAGATAAAATTTACTTACAAATAGAGGTTTATCAAAATAATATATATCTCTATATGCGTCTATCTTTTGTAAATCAATATTACTTTTTGTCATATCGATAGTTGTCTCTAAAACAGCAGGCATATAATCACAGCGATTATTTAATAGTTTTCCTATAGGTCATTTTCATACAATTTTAAAGGTTATCTAAGCGAAATTATGGTTAAACATTAGATATGAAAATAGAAATAAAAGACCTAATAAACACAGAAGAAGTT